>JGI24021J15306_10000105_pt1 | contig 41688 bp, 31 predicted proteins | sample Ectturendosymbi1_FD_15306 | JGI IMG/M metagenome (IMG submission 15306)
TGTAGGTTTCTGCACCTATTTTGCTTTTTTTGTTTTTGTAGAAATAATTTCATTAATAACTTTCCAGGTTTTTTTGACATCATTTCTACAGTTTTCAAATTATCATGCTGAAGAAAAATGTTTCGCTGTTGGCCTGTTGCTGCATTTTTGACAAAGCTGAGCAGATTTGATGTGAACGTTTCAATAATAGCAGTTGTAATAAATCCATCTGTGCCACATATTTGCACATTAAATTTGCTTTGTTAGCATGTGGCTCCGTACTTTAAACAGTTAAATCCTTACCGTTCAACCATTGATCCCAACATTTTGCAATATTCACTTCTGTTTTCCGATGTGTGATGGAAATGGCTTATTTTTCTTTTCTTTGCAAAAGAGAAGTGACGGCGGCATAGTTAGCATCATCAACCACGCCAACCTATTGAATTGTCTCGGTCTGTTGTACATACATTAGACAGCGCGTGTAAGTTTCAAAGTTTTCACTGGTAAGAGCCTAGTAAAGCCGGCCTGAAGTTCGAAATATACCTTGTCAGTTTCGTGCTATTTTTGTGGCTATAGAGGGCGAATGACACGAACCTGAGAATCCCCGACCCAACTTCAAATAGGTACTGCCAGGGCCTTATCTATTAAACTTTACAAGAGTTCATGAGGCAACGATCACGTGATTGATCGCACGTCCATAGGCACATGCAGAATTTCTTCCAGAGGAGGACAAGTTGAAAACGTATCAACTTAAGCTAAATTCAAAATTGGCAGTCATTCATGGTTTCAGTAACTAAGATTCTGTCACCCTTAGTTATATTTGTCTGAGTCGAGAGCTGAAGTAAAGCACATTCAAACTTTTAATAAGCACTTCTGAGGCTATCTGACTATCTGTTTAAGCCAGTCCAGAATTTCCAAGGGGAACACTGCCACAAACCCGGTCATGTCCAGTTCCAAACAATTTAGCAAATTCAGGTATTTGTAGCACACAAAAATGTTTGCTTACTGCATATCTCTTACTGCGATGACAGGAACTGCAATTCAGAGTCATATGTCAAACGTTGATGCTTCTGTGATTTACGATACAGCAATCCAAACGTCCAAAAGTGTGTGTGTTGCGAAGAAGAGCAGAAAAGGTGAATGCTGGTATGGACACAAATCCGCAGTGTATGTCATTCGCTGATGCGGAATTCGATTTATAGTTAGCGCGTCGATGTATGACTTTCACTGGTAGCACAGCACAGCTGCGACTCTGCTATCTAAGGATTTACTGCGCAGCATTCGGAGTTAGGCGCCTTTAAACTACTTTCCAATCTTTTTCACAGCTGTGCATTTCTTGTTTATAATGATAACTGAGGCGTATAACAATTCCAAGTTCTATGCATAGGCATGAACGCAACCTTTTAGACGTCTTAGGTTTCTCAAAATTACATTAAATTTTTACAAGCCAGAAAACAACACGTTGCATAAGGCAGTGTAAATCGTGTGAAATATTTTACTAAGCAAAGACAACAAGGATCAACAAAAATTACAAAGAATATACAGTAAATAGACGTGCAAGGTATTGGTTGCAGTCAGCTAAAAGGAAAAGTGTGTGTTTTATAAAAAAGATTCATTTTCAAATCCCAAACAGTAGTGGTCCGTATCAATTCAAGTAAACGTTGTTTACATTAGGGCTGGTTGTTTCTAAATGACCTTTGTGAGTTTTCGCCAATCTGTTTGTCATCTGCACCCATGTTTATGATATGGTTTCAGTGTGACGTCACAACAAATTCGCAGCGTCTTCGAAATGTTCTCATTTATCTTTTTCATAAAATCGTGTTCGCTGTGCTGTGGAAATTAAACCTTTGAAGAAATTATTTCACATGTTCAACGATTTCCACTAAATTTGACAAGTCTGTATAAAACAGTGATGAAATTTATTTGCTGTTCATGAAAAAATCTCTTGAAAATTTTCCCTACACTACAGTTTGTTGCATTTTCAAGAGTGAAAACGTTCACACTTGAGCGTATATGCAAATAATGTGAGGACACTTTAAAATTACAACTTTTGACATCTTGGCAAAATGTTTTTTTGCATTTGTCGTAACATTCAAAGATTCTTACATCATTTATTTGTAATATGATTTGATAACAAAAATATCATCAGATGAATGTGTTGTGCTGGCGGTAAACAACTTCAACTTGTTCTTAAAGTTGTGCGAAAGATGACTGTCAGCGATACGTCTAACCAGCGCGATCACATGACGATTCGAAACGACTTTTTACACTGTTGGTGATGTGCACTTATTTATTTCGACCTAAAAACAAACGTTCTAATCCTTTGTGGTGCTGAAAACAAGCAAGCGCAAAAAATATATTTGGCGACAACTCTACACGTAAAAATTCAATTGGTAAAAACCAAATCAATAGGTATCAAAAATGCATTTCATTAAGATACAATGCAACGACTTGCTTTCTGCTGCTGTTATTCTCAAAAGCAATTAACCATCGCCTTGTTTTACACGAGGTCTTACGCAAAGAAAAGCGCAAGAAACAACGCACTGGATTGACTTAGAAACATAAAACTTCAGACCAAACTTCCTTTCTGAGAACTCTGCTAAACATGTTCAAAGTTTCCAAATTTTTTATGAACAAATCGCTCTCAGCGTTTTTTAGATAAATATTTCAACACCTCCAATAGTTTTAAAATAAAATATGTTTGTTAGCTCTTGATCAAAATGTTACTCTGGAGCAGAGCTTGAAGACAGAAAATCTCAACAACTTGAAGATTGGGATGATGCTATTTTTTGAAACATGTTTAAAATTTTGTGCGTTAAGACGGCCAATGTTGCAAGTACTGCATCCTTACGCCAGACAGCAATCACATGGCAGTAAGTAATATCAATGTTGCCAAAAATTGTACTTCATCGACGTTATGCTTGTTAATGCTTTTTTCAACAAAGCAAAGATTAAAGAGCTTTTTGGAGAGCGCAGCGACAAGTTTCTAAGCCACTACCAACTTTTGAGTTGTCCGTAGGTTTAGATGTCGCTACGTGACTTATGTAAAGACTAGAGACGCAGAACAACTACAATAATTTTACTGAAAAAAGTCACTTGGGATATTTAACGATGCCAAATGGATAGGTCACTTGAAGGGTTTGCTCAAGATATTAGTTGCTGACTTATTTTAATGCACGTTCGTGACCTTCCCATTAAATTCAGAAGAATAACTTCATGTATATATTCGTTGTGCCAGAATTTTAAAAAAATTGAAGTAATGTAGACGGTATGCTCTGAGCTAGCATAATTCTCAGTCAAAATAACCTTAAAACTGTGTTGATAACTAAAAAGTTTTTTCTATAAAATCCAATTTGTATGACACTTTTTACTAAAAAGAGAAAAGCAGTAACCTGCTGTTTTCCACAAGAAAAGCTCACTCTAAAATCCTGATTTTGCTTGTTGATACTATGACGTCTATGAATTTTTAAATTATTTGGGTACATTTGTTAACACACAGGCCAAATTATTTTATAGCTTTATTGCTTCTCGTTGTATGTAATTAGGTTATCAGCTTAGGAATTATATTGCCGCCAAAGATTTTAAAAATCTGACAATTAGTTCGTCGATTTCTACTTCAAATAAATAATTCATAACTTACCCTAACATATGTTTAAATTACATGCAGAAAAAATGATACCGTTAGCTCAATTTTTTAAAACGTTGCATGAGGCAATAACAAACTTTCTGACTATTGCAAGAAATTTTCTAAAGTAGGCGTAGAGGGCCAAAATATCTGGTGGTCTACAGCGTTTTGCCCAAAAAATATGTTCGTGTCCAAAACGCAGACTTTCAAAAAAATTTACAATTTAATTTTTCTATGAAAAAGACTCATCAAAGGCAATTTTCTCTCTATTAATAACAGAAAAGTGTTAAATGGATAAAACAAATTTTAAAAAAATATTACAATTTCGATACAAAAATTGTCATTCATGTTTGAAAAACGTTTTGCCCGAAGGCGAAATTGTTGGGGGGCTATAGCCATCCCTGCGCCTGTGCTTTCGAAGTCCTGCAACTTTTACATTGCTTGAAAAATGATTTATCAGTTACCTTTGTCTCATCGCGGCCATATCAAATAACTTTAATCGACCGAAAGTTGCAAAAATGGAAAAATCGTTTTTAGTTCGTTTTTTTTCCGCAAATGTTCTGGTAAAATCCAGAACATTTGCGGAAAAATACAAAAATCGAGAACTTTCATCTGAAATTCAAGTTTGAAATTTCCGAGTAGCTGGATAGTTTTTTCTGCTCTCATTACGGTTTTTAGTTAGTACTTTAACAAATGTGTGTATTAGTCAGGGAAAGGTTATTTCAGGGAAAAAGTGTTACAAACAACTAACAGGAAAGATATGACGCGTACGTGGCAAAAGCCTTGACACCTTGACAAGAAAGAATCAAAACAAAGCAGAAGCACAGCTGTTGCTTTGTACTTTAATGCAAAATGTCCTGCCGAAATAGTGCTTGATGCAGTGAAAAGTTATATTTGCAAATAGTGATATCTTAAGCTTACCCCACTTTTTGCAACGAATTAACAATTACCCAGGAGCAAATTAAAACGAGTGAAATTTTGAGGCATAGTGGCACTGTAATACATGATAGAAAATAGTGTTTACATTAAAAAAACATGCAGGTATTGACTCTTAGTATCAAACATATTCGGTATAAAAGCATGGATTTGTGAAGTTATTTTTCAAGTGACGATGTATTGATGTAGCACAACAGTTCAAAAGTGTGTAAAACATGGATATGGAAAGGAAAAGTGGTACTGCCATATTGCTGGTAAAAACTGCAGAGTTAAACTTACACTGAAATTAAAAGCTGATAATCACCAGGTCAAGTAAATGCGAACTCCAGCCTTGCTCAAACATATATTTTTCTACTTGACAGCATATAAGTGTTTACTCGCACAAAAATGAAAAAATTGTTTCAGCGTAGTAATGGATTAACGCTTAAATAAGATAGCAGAGTGCATTCCGTAAATGTACACAGAAAAAGCTGACAGGTTCTATGCTACAAATTGTCAACAATTTTTGAATTTTTGCTTTCTGCTGATATGCTTTACATGTATAAGCTAGAAGAATGAAATATAACAGACGATAAAATCAGGGTTAAATTATTAATACACTTTTTAAGCAACGATTTCAGAAATGTTGAAATTTTACAGCGGTTTACGTTGGTTTTCAAATTTTTGTGTTGTAGCGTGGATCCAAGTTGCCAGTGAATTGATCTTCCTGTAAAAATAGGCGCCATATTTTGTTTTTTTAGTTGTTTTGGTAAAAACAAAACGATATGCATTGCGTTTAAACTAATGCTATCACACTTCAAATTTGGGAGATCATCCTCGCTTAGGTCCCATGTTTAAAATTATTTGCGTCGAAGTGCTCTTGTTGATTTTTAAAGTACTTCCTACTTTTTTTCTGTCTTTTCGCAAAACTATCAGTTTCGTGTCTAAACAGCAGCCCAGTTATTTAAAAAAAGCAACAAACCAACTACAATTTTGACGCAACGAGGCAGACCAAATTCCGGTGACGTTTAGGACGGACACACGTTTGGAAGGATTCGCCTTTCGTAAAACGCGTTTAACATTTATACTTCTGAATCTCACACACTATCGAAAAAAATTTTCAGATAAAAACGTTTCGCGAAAGGGAGAAAAGTATAGCGACCGCGAGTGTTCTTCACGCATGACTAACCTTTGCGCACCTTTCGCAAACCGAGCTAGTTGGATGCAAAGTGCAATCGCTCGCTTTCATTGTAAGGGTAGAGTTGGTGCAGGTCTAAAACGGTTGAAAATCGAAGCCATAACTTTTGACGGGCTGCTGACCCAAACTCGTCATGAAGCAACCGTGCGATCCACACGAGCAGCTGCGCAAAGTCGAAACGGTCGGGCGCGCTCAGCGTCACCCACATAAGTGCCTCTCAAGTCCGGAGCGGCCAGATCCTTTTGCCTTCCTGATTGACGGCATGCCCGAAAGGGCATCGTGGAAAAAACAAATTGCGCCGTTTGAAGCCCTGACGCTCAAACAAACAAACCTCTGCGGTTCGGACGATTTGCAAAGGACGAACCAACTCAAGAGGAGGTATCAGATCGTCGGCCAAGCGCGGCCAGAGCCATTTTGGGACGTTTTTTTCGCACCGCTTAACATCCGAGTGTCCAAAAGAAGGCAGTTGGGAATAACCACTTGTTTTCTATAATTTTTACGGTAACCTATGATTTTACCAAATGAAGGGGATCGTCAGCATCTTGTGGAACTCCGCGTCGAACGAAACGAGCAATCCTTTCCATCGAACCGTAAACTTGTATAGGTTTTTCATGTGATAGAAAATCTGTCACACTTTGAATCAACATGTAAGTAGTAGACGTGCTGAAGAAATCTCCGATCCATGTAGTGATATCACATCTTCAGACAAAAGTAAGGTGCTCATTTCCTGAAGCGCATTGCAAATAAATAAAGAGGAATACGTTTTTAGAATTATTTTTGCTATTGCTGCATTTTCCATTCATTAAAAGCACAAAGATCTGCAAGTCTTTTCGAAGATTTTTTCTGAGCTGCTCTTAAATTTATTCTTGCCACAGATTGTAATATTATGAAATGGAAAGCAAAGATGCAAACAATTTCATATCAGTGAACACCTCTCGTACAAAACTCTGCTCAGAAAGAAATAATGTTTCAGCTGATACAGTCGTGTGTCACCGAAGGGTCTGGAGCGCTGTAAGAAAAGCTATAAAAGTATTGGCTCACTCGCCATTCCGACGCAAGACGGCGACAGATTAACTCAAGTTTTCCTCTCCATCTTTGTTCGCCAGAAGTACTTGCAAGTTAAAGAATGAGGTGCAATGAGCGGATGAACCAGACAAGACAAGACTCTTGTCTCCACGATTTCAAAAGTGGCGCGTGCCGCCATGGATCATTTTTGATCCTAGTCTCTCGTCGTAACACACGGATCGCTCATTTGCTGGTATTGCAGTTGTGTTTTGCTGATATTTTCTTTGTACGATAAGACGATACTCCCGAAGCAGCAAGATAGCAAAGCTGCACTGCAATTAAGAGATTGAAAATCTGACATATTAGCAGTGGCATTTGTGCTTGTTTGGTACATTTTTAGTTGATAAAGTGTTTCTCGAGCTCGGTTTATAATTATTGTTCCATCAGTTTAAGATCGGTAATTTCAGGCAAATGAAGATCTGCTGACCTTTTGTGTTAACCTCACAATTACCAATCGAATATTACCTAATGTAAGACAAATGAGAATGAAGTTTTTGAAAGCAACAGTCTAGTAAATACCTGAGGAACTTTACCTTGCCAAAGAAAATAACAAAATAAAGATACGATTTTAGGCAAAAAACAACACACCAAAACCTTTATAGACAGCTTCATTGTCCAAAATGAGCAACTATTTTTTGAAGTCCTTCTTTGCACGTAATTTGTCAAAACTACGTCTGACTTCGAAAAACAGGAGCTACTCGATTCCTAGTCAAAGAACAAAAGCTTTTGTGGAAATACCGACCGCCCGTTCAGTTTGGACGTTACGATTTGGCAAACCGGGAACGAAAACTGTTAACGAGCTAGCCCAGCTGTTGGTAAGTGTTCGCTTGTCGCTTGCAGACCTCACTTGAAAGAGAACAAGGGTTCTTTTGAGCTTGCGTTCGAACAGGAAAGAGGCAACAGGGCAGGGCGCCAAATTACATCAGGCTGGGTTATATTCAAAATTAGAACACACCACCGTCGGAAACGCGTAGTTTAAAAAAGCACTGGTTGTAGCTAATCGAGTATCGTGCTTCTTCCCGCCAAAACGAACACTTCTGCGACATAATTTCCCCATTCGCCATAAATTCTTCTTGATACTTCCAAACGATTTGTTAAAAAACCTTTGGTATTCAGCTCTTCTTGGTTTATCTAGCATCGCCACAAAATGGCGCTCCACGACAGCATTGGGGCTGAGGCGCTTTTCAATGCGTGGACGATTCAGACAATTTTAGCACTTGTTCTTCTTTGAACAATTTTCAAAGTAGAATCTCGATGACGACTATTGTTCATGCTAAAGAGACTAACAACTCGGCAACACTTTTTTGTTTTTGTTTTGCATGCATTGTTAAGATAAAAACATTTTTTTGAAAATATATGTCTTGAAGAATTATAACTTAAAATACGTGCAAACCTAAAGCCGTATCTCAAACAAAAGCTTTCATAGACTTTGCGCGGTCCCAAAATTTGATTATGCTTTGTTGCTAACAGTTATAAAACAGCTTCAGTCGACCCAAAAAAAAATAAGCTCCTAGCCTTTGAGGTCATTGTAATGTAACTTGATATTGAGTTTTGCGCTTCAACCGTAACACAATTTATTTCGCGTTTTAAAGTTGGTTAGTTTCCGCTATTCACTAGATCTTGCACAAAAATTCTGATTAAGTTGCAAAAAAATATTCATCTCAACAAGTGACACTAGTAAAAAGGCTGCAGAACATACTGCGGTTCGACCATTTGTAAAGTCAGTAGTAGACATATTTTTGTGCACATTTCGCAGCTATTTCTATATAAAAAGTCATAATGTTAAGCACTTAGTGGCATTTTATCTTCCGCGTGCGAAATGTTGTTCTGTGTCACAAGCAGATATGAGAGAACTACTATTAAAATTAGATTCCACCATACTCAAGATGGCTGAGAACGTTGCTTGTTGGAGAGTTTACCAAAAAAAATGACAACAGAAATGACATAAATCAAAAATGGGTGAAACGACGTTCCCACGCCGGTCCCCAACTGCATCATTGCTTGTGGTTATTTTTCAGGACAAATTTCGACTTGACTTGTTCAAAACGCGAGTTAGAGTCGAGATATGTCAGAAAAACATCAGAAACAAACAACATTACTGCTTTTCTCGCATTTTGTCAAATTGATAGCAATTAAATATGTTATTTACCCATAAAATTAAAAAATTGCACTAATTCCACGACAGGCAAGCAATTATTGTTAACGCTAGTGACCGACGTTTTCAGCATCAAACACAAACTGCACTGACCACCGCAAAGAGTGCTACATGTATGAGAGTGGACTTACGGACTATGGGTTTTATCAGGTTAAAAATACACTGCAATTTGTCGAACTCAACGTTAAGAGCTGCTTGGATTTTATAGAAAAAAGAATAAGAGTCTTGTCCCATCAGAGAAACAAAAGAGTGTGCAAAACTTCGGCAATGAAATTTAATGCAACTGCTCTGGATAAACTATATGAAAACTAAAATGTTGTGGTTTTGAAGTTAAAAAAGATCTTTTTCTGGATTTGCGAGAGGACACAGTGGGCAATTTAGTTTGATCATTGCTGTCTATAAATAACTTCTGCCAGCGGTGTTTTCTTCAAAGTACCCAAGTATCACAACTCATATGTATCTAGCAGTAGGAATAGATAGCACCAGAAAATGTTTTGAAACACGAAAAAACAGTGCTTCTACAAGTGTGTGGCGTTAGGTTATTTTTACCATAGAAAGAAACAGAGATGGCAATTCAAATGCAAACAACATTGAGTGATGTTTAAACGAGCAAATGCGTTCTTGAAAAGCAAAGTCACAACATCAAATATGCTCTACCAATAAGAAAAACAAATTAAAACAAGATAAACGCACAGCTTAGTGAGCATTTCACCACTGAGCACAAGAGGGAAATCGCATAACGTTTATGGGCGAACGGTCAATTACACAATCTAAATCTAAGGATTTTAATCAAAAATTGTCATCCTCTATCTTCACTAGTCTTAACGCTGCTACTGCCAAAAACCACGCTAAACGTCATGGTATGCAGTGTTTGTGTAGTTTGTACAAGCAGTGATGGACAACGTACACTTTATTAGAGAAAAATTCAGAATGCTATGAAGAACAAGGTATGGAATTACCACTAAACACTAAAAATATCTTTACTGCATGCAGCAATAGTGAGAAAGATCAAAACTCTTTCAATAAGGCATGCGATTTGTGTTACGAGTTTTTTTTTTATTTGAGTTAGTGCTTATTGATCAATCTGCTTGAAGCATCTAGGCAATGTTTCCAGTTCTTGCCATGCTTTCGCACAATAATCCATCATTTAAAAGCACTGTCTGAAAAGGATGCACAACTCTATAAAAATCGCTTTTCAGACCGATCTATTGAGGAAAATTACCTGTACCTTCAGTAGCAAATGCACAAAAAACACACCAACATAGATGTTACATGTCTTGGATCTTCTAGTTCAGAGGTTCTCTAGGGGTACATTATTTGTGATTAATCATGATAAAATATTTTGTCATAAGAAATTTTAGGAGTACATGTTCAACTGTCGAAATGCTGAAAGGATGCATGCTTATCTTTCGAAATGCTGAAGGGGTGCATGGTCAGAGAAATGTTGGGAACCCCTGTTCTATTTTACTACTCTTTCTATTTTATGTTTTTACTATTTTTTACTTTTTCTAGTCTATTGTAGTCAGCTTATAACCTGAAATGCTGATAAAATCAGAGTCAAACTATTTGAGGCAGTTCGCGCCATTCATTTTTTTCAAATTTTGCAACATTTGTAAAGGTGCCTATTTTTATTTTTTTATATCCGTGACTTCATCGAATAGAGCTTCGCAACAAAAAGTTCGAATTCTTACGCCATTATTTCTCACCATACTGTAGCTGCGGTGGTATGTTAAAGACGTAGTACAATCACTGAAGTGATTTTTTTCTCTTTTATTTCTCAAAACGTGACACAAACCAAATATCTAACTTAAGTTCTGCGTTATGAAACGCCTATCATTCTTTAGTGTGTTTTTTTACAAATGCTTCAGCATGTATACGTAGCTACCTGTATTTTGAAAAACTGGCCCTTAATTTTCAATTTATCTTGAATCCAGTACAGGGGTGTGAAACCCATTTCAATCGAGGGCCACTTGAGCATCATGTTTGGTTTCAAAAGGCACTTCGTTAGTAACTGTTAAGACAGTTTAAACACAACCAACAAATATGAACTGCTATGAACATGTGTGCCAGATTTGTTTTGTAGCGTTTTACAAAAGCAAACGGATGCACACAGCTTTGCAGAGGGCGTAAGTACAACCAACCAACGGGAGGTGATTTGGTTACGCTTGATTACACATGGTCAGTACACAATGCAAAGCAGCATAGTCTTATTTCAATAAACTTTAAGCTCTTGTGGACAATTAAATTAGTGGCAGGGTGCGCTCGGTCAGCGGGCCTTGAGCTTGACACATGTGGTTTTTAACAAGTGATTGCATAATTAAACTGGAAAATGCACATAGATATCATCAACTTTTTTCTTAGAGTGTGATCCAGTGATGAGATTCGACCGGTTCGCAAGAACCTGTTCTTGGAATTTCTCCCGAGAACCGGTTGTTGGCTTAAATCAGGGGTTCTCAATTTTTTCCCATGAACACCTTTTACTTATAACTTATTTTTAGCAAACCTCTTATAGACTTGTTACTAACTTTTAATAGTGAAAAACAAGACTAAAATTCGGGAAATAACTAAAATCAATAACCACCCTTGCTAGACTGTACCAGTTTGCACTTATATCGGGCTAACCAGCATGGTTTACTTTGGAAACTGTGATAACGAGAGAACGTGTTGTTAGTGAGTCCTGGAGCGAGAGAACCTGCTCTTAAAAATTTTAATCCCACCACTGGTTTCATCCCAAAACTACTAACACGATTAGAACTGAGTTCCACAGAGATACCGGAAAGACAAGAAGCTTAACTGCGAAGTGACAACTACAAACAAAAGTGTTGTTCAAACCACAAGCATTGTGCAGTTCACAACAGCGCTTGATCAAGCACAACAAGTGAGTTTGATTAAATTTTGCACGAAAAAACAAGCTTCAAAGGAAAAAGTTTTCGCCATAAGAATTCCAATCTGATAGTATTCAATTAGACCTGCCAACGAGCAAAGCCGACACTCATTTGATTCAACTGTGCAGAAGGTTGTTATTTGAACAGAGCATCAAAATTTTCGTGTGTGACAGACTAATTTGGCTCAACCAAGTTCCGTCAGTTCTAGCGGTTAGCTTCTGCGGACCAACAGCCATTCGTCATTTGGTGACGTCACGCAATGTCGAAGCGTATACTCATTCTTCTGAACCCCAGGCTGTCGCGATTGTACCTGAGCGGCCGACGATCTTTTTTTCGTTAGTCGCCGGCATCGAATGCGCTCGCGGGTCGCAGGAATCCAAAGAATCACTGCTAATAAGCGAAAAGCGCGGAACGAGGTGTGCAGAAGTGACCGGGCCCGCGTAAAGGAAAAAAAGAAATCTCATAAAATTTAAAACACAAAAACTGTCAGGAAGACAGAATCAGAAAGGCAAAATAGGCGAGAACTTCTCTAGTTGTTCCGCGAAAGAATCAAAACCGTAGACTTATCTGCAATCTTTGTTTATTCAGAAACTATTGGTAGAACCACTCAGGATCAAAAGTTTTTCTCTGACCAAATATTGAGCTTGCTTCCGACGAGCGCAGCTGGCTAATTCGACAGGATTTTTTTCCGCAAGGAAATGTCCTTGAGTCCTAAGCAAACCACAACGACGCCATTTTCAGTTACTGATATTTTGAGCCCGTTGGACGAGCCGTACAATCACGCAACAGTTTCAGTAGAAGAGGGAACCATTAGCTCCAGAAGGGAGTTGCACGAATCGTACGCCAGCGCAGGAATGGATTCCGGCCATTCGGTTGCAGCCTCGACCGGTATTCTCGTGCCAAGTTTAGGCAGCGCTCTCGGTTCTGGCTCAGCCTCACCGCCGATGGCAGGCTTGTACAGACAGCCAATGACAATGGGCACACCGCCTCACCACGGGGTGCATCATCACCATCAGCAAATACCTTCGACAGTTTCCTACCAGGGAATGCCAACAGCAGCAGTTGCCGCCGGAATGAACACCAGCTATAACTTGCATGCTATGGCGCCAGCGCCACAGCCAGCATTTCATTCTGTACCTGGAACAGGACCTTCTTCCGGTTATTGCAACGGTGCTGACTTGCAACCGTATAATAACGTACAGACTGGCTGGTACGGCACGCCTGGAAATCCGGATCCTCGCTTTGGAACAGTTTCAAGTAAGATCTTTTACGTTGATTGTAAATTTTTNAATCTGGCAACCAACAAAAGATTGCACTTGGTAATAAGATAACAGACAAGCAACAGAAAAAAACATTTTAAAATCAACTGAACAGTTAGAAACAGGTTTGATTGTCGAAAAATTTGTCTACGGGGTGAATATCCACTTGGCTGACTATTGCGCAACACTAAATGATCACTAAATATTTGAATCCAATATTGAATCACGCCCAATGAGCCACACAGTCGGTGTATCAAGCTTTGTATGTTTTGACGATACCCGTTAGCTCGGACCTTTTGGCCTAGATGTTAAAACCTTGCTTTCTACAGTTCACTGCACTTTTATTTTAAACAACCGATCGATTATTAGGTTTGTTACAAGCCACATTTTCAACGTGTTAAGAGATTGCGCAAAGCGTAGTACTTTAATCAGCATTGATATGTTCTCACTTTTGATAAAAAACCCTGTCTCAAAGTTGATTTAAACCTTCCTTCTAAGATACATCAAATTCTTTGACATATTTGTGCACTTCTGTTAATTCAACAACACATCGTTTATGACATACTCTAGTGGTAGCTTGAGACTAATTTCGACTTTTGTCCAGATTGCTGAATGAACATGAAAAACTTTGCTATAGTCCTAACTTTAGATCCTTTCCCATACAAAATAGAACCAAAAATATTGGCTTTTTTTTACTCGTCAACATACTACATTTCATTCAAGTATTCTTCCAAGCTTCTTTACCAAAGTTATCACAAAACCGCCCGAAACGCCTACCCTTGGTCTTTGCTGCTGCCATTGAATTCGCTACTAATCGAGATGGCGGTGTGCAAGAGCTCATATACCAAACATTGGGATGATGGTGCTCTTGCCCATCATCTCAAGCAATCTTAAAGAGCGCTTCGTACCGCGGGCTGAGTGCAATTCGCCCCTAAAGTAGCACCAGTAGTGCCCGGAAAGCAGCTCCCCAAGAGCTATAGGCGGAGACTACGACGAGATAAGAACAACCCGTCACGTAAGCGAGACGCTCAAATTTCTATTATCAAGCTTTTGCAATACTGTTGTGTCCACAGCAAAGGCGCTTTGCCATCATTTCGGAATGAATTTGCTGACATCCATTAGATAAGCGCGCAGAAGGGCACTTGCATCGCACATCGAGTTCGCGCAGATTTGGGACAAGGAGCTCGACAAGAGACTTGAAACTGGACTCTAGTGCCAGCGTTCAAGAGCGCTGAAGGTTCATAAGATCAGTGTGCATAACTTGGTCTTACATAGACTGACTGCACGCTGCAGCAGGAAATGCTTTCATTCTTATTACACCAAGGTACAGTTATCTTGCTAATTGCCAAGTAACTAATATTTTCAACGGGTTTCCACTAGAAAATTAAGAAATAGGCAGTTGGACATTTGCAATGGCAATGCTCACGACATGGAATAGCCCCTCTGGCCTAAACGAAAATTGCTTTTCAAACTCTTCTGCCAGTTTTGCAGTGGAAAACAATTTAACAAATTGTTGCTGTGGACAATGCTGATTTTACCGTACCTTTCTAAATAAGTTATATGTTTAATTCTCCCAAATTTCTAGCCATCCGGTTGGCAAAACTTTTATGCAGTTGTAAACATCATGAACGGCATCAGCAACACTCTCAGGTAACGTCGAGCTTCGACTCGGAGCATAGTGCCGCTGAACCACTGAAGTAACGCTGTGTTTTTTTTTTTATTTCATCGTCGCACTGCCATGCTCAAGGGCATTGGAAATGCTGTGTATAAATCATACATCTGTCTTAACCATGTAGCTTTCTGAAATTTCTCAGTAATAACTAATTTGGTGCTGTGTAAATGAATGATTTCACATGATACATGCAGAGAACGCAAAGCATAAATGAATACTCAACGAAAATGCGTGGAAATCATAAGCGAGACATGCATTTGTTGAAAAGCGTGTTGTAAAAATTATTGTGAACAACCGCATAAGCACCGACGTTAATCTACACTTTCGTCGGGCGTAGGCATTTCAAATTGTTGTAAAAATAGCTGTTAACTGCAACCTCCAACAGACTCTGCTGTTCTTAAAGTTTTTTAACTGCTTTGTAAGGTTTCTCGCAAGCATACCCATGAATGAAGAATCACCGTATTTAATACCTTTATCAATTTTTGGAAAAATAGGAGTAAGCGAAGTTTCATTTGTGAAGATCTTCTGATTAAATTTCAGCAAAGCACAAACTCTCTCCAAAGTATCCAGTCAAATTAGCGAAAGCAAAGTGCTAGGGTAACAACACCATATCAGAACAAACTAAACATACGTCAAGGGAGTCGTTTTAGAAAAAATAAATTTGGAAACAAATTCCGATTAATTTATTTCGCAACTACGTGAGTTTTTGTCAATCTTTTAAATTTTTTAAGGGCTGTAGGTATTTGGGCCAGAAATGTCAACTAGAGCTCACTGATCGATCTAAACGTAGAGATAAAACAACTTTTCATTTTAAACACTTCATTGGTATGACCCATAGCAACATCTTTCGAATAATTTGGCAAGGTGGGCAATCGACTTAGCGAAATAAGCTTAAATGATGAGCCTTGACCTCTGAACTCAGCGACCACACTCTAATTTGTAGATGTTTTTCACAGTTATTGCAATGACATGCGCCAGTTTATAACTCGTTATGTCGTCGGCCACATCTCAATTATCATGAGATGTGGCCGTTCTTACTCATAGCAGGAACGAAAAAACACCGATTTTGGCCATTATTTTAAAACAATATATTTGGATATTTTCAGCAAATAAAAATAAGAATTAAAATTAGGTGGTTGAACAAACAAAAATATTGAGTGTTGTCATGGAAAGAAGCACATTTTTCTTATTACCCTTCTAAATATTGACTATTTTTATGAATGTCGAAATGCAGGCGTGAATTACATTGTCTGTGTTCGACTAGTGCTGCGAGGGTGAAGCCATTTTGTTTTTCACCCACTTGAACGGCTGCCTTTGCCATCTGTTTAACAATCCGTTGCGTTGAACTAGTATTTTCAAACACAACATTCGACGGCGAAAAACAGTCTGTCTTGAAAGCACAGCATGCCAACGGAGACAAGTATGATATTATGACAAGTAAACAATTTTAGCTTTATCTTTTGGTCAAACTCAATTTTCTTGCAGCCAAAATATTATCACTAACTAAATTACGAAGAAATGAAACTTTGAATAACAGTTTACGTTAGGTGTTGTTAATCTCTTTTGCCAACAGACATATGGTTTTACTATAAGTGCTTTCTCTTTCTCATATCGCTAACTTATCTGGTGGAACTTTTTCAAGATTTTTAAGCATTGCCAATACACTGAAGTGTTAACATGTTACATGCTCTCGTGCACGAGCGTTTTTTGGTTAAGAAGAGATAGTCATAAGATTGCTCATCGAACTTGCGTATGACATCAAAGTTTGACATCGATAATAAATATGTTAAAATTAGCTGCAAAGCGCAAGCGCTGTTATATTTTTTTGGTAGTTTGCCACCATTTTAGATGGTGCAAAAAAATAAAAATAGTTCTTCTGTTGTAACTAAAAGAACTAACCACAGAGATCGGAAGTACACGCTTCTCTTTAGTTTTGTCTTGAATTGTCGGTCCGATGTTTATATATAGTCAGTTCCGCAAAATCAAGCCGGTCATCGCTCAAAATTTACAAACTTTGAAACTTTGAGAGGTATTTCACTTTTTTCTGGGTTATGGTGCAGCAAATTTGTTTCACTTCAAGCTTTGTTGGGCTCTGCTCATGAATTTTTCTACATTTCGTAGCAAGATAAATGCAATGTACTGAATTGTTAGATATAAGCTGTTGCAAAATGAAAAAACATTGGCAAAACAAACGCAATTTTCTGAAGGTGCATTGACAACGTCTAAAATAAATGCAGTGCTTCAGACAAACTAGGAACAATGGCGTTTCTACACCATGTTGTTTTCAGGATTATAACGACAAACCATTACAAAAAAATTGAACCCATCGGTCTGAGTTCAAGTAGTTGCTAATAAACACAAACGGTAGTTTGGATATTTTCAGCAAAACTTGCAAGTCGAGTGACTGCTTTCCGGGAAATCCAGCAGTAGACCATAATAAATTTGTGATATGATTGCGTTTTCCTGACATTATTAACATTCTATAAAGCACGCATGGTAAAAAACTTACTTGTCATGCTAAACATAAAAACTTTAGCATTTACAAGTGTTCTCAAGGCTCTAGTCAGGTGGTTTGGTAGTATGACAAAAAGGCCTTGCTTTTGTGTGCAAAAATTAATCGGCGTGAAAATCCGGGAAGAGGTGCAAGCATTTTGCACTTTTAAGCAAAGAGGTTAGCCATTTCGCAATAAATATATATCTTTAATCGGATCAGCACTGACAGGGAGGAAATTGCTCAATCTGCTGCTAGAATCGAACGTTTTCATTAGGAAAAGTGCCACCATTTCTAGAGGGGAAATCGTAAAGAGACATTACTGGCAATAAAAAAGCAGATTGAGATCACACCGCGCATTTTGAGCTTTGATTACTCTGACGCCTTGTAAATGCGCTTCTTTATATGGGCGCCAACTGCAGTGGAAAGTGCAAAAAACGTTTGACATAAAAATAAATCAGAAAACTTGCTTGCACATGCAGTGTTCACGTTGCCTCGTTTTATTGCATTCTACTACAAAGACTGCTAAACTACAATGCCTTCAATCAGTATCTAAACTCTGAATAATTGGTGACAGTGAAGTATTTTATCTGTTCTTTGTTGTTTTTCGCACGAAATATGTCCGAACTCCAATTCGGAATGCAGCTTCACAACTGAGAACTACACCCTCTATGACTTTTGAAATAACGTTTTATATGATCGTCATCCGTGCCCAGCCGCCTGCATCACAGATGATTTTTGCACAGCGTACTGCGTTACAGGGCAGAACTAAAAGTGTTGTGGTGCGTTTCTCTAAAATGGCGACAACTGTTTCAGTGTCGAGGTATCTGAATCCATCAGCCGGAATGGGTATGAATACATACGGCGGTGTGAACATGATGACTGGCGCAGGCATGGACGGTATGCACAAAACCTTGCTCCCATCGTCGCAGAGAAGGAAAAGAAGAGTTCTATTTTCCCAAGCTCAGGTATTGCTTGTAAATTGGGCGAAACTAAAAGTTTGGGTGTGCGGTTGATTTCAAACAGGAAAAGGCAGCAAATCCTAGAAGCGGAACAAAATTAATGTGTATTGATATTTTTTTTGCAAAATAATGCAATGAAGTACTTTTATCAAACTCGGATTTACAAAGGACTCCTTGGAGAAAAAATTATGAAGCTAATGCAATCAGTTAAAAATGGCTGGCCTTGAATTGATATTGCAAATTATTAAATGGAAGCCTAGTTTGGAGTAAAATTTGCTTTCAAAAGTAGAAATTCAGTTGAATAGCACATTAGGACCAATTTATGAATCTGTTCAAAATCAAATTAACATGAATAACAACAGAGGTACGCCAAAATTTGGGAAAATAAAATCTAAAACTTTTACAAAGGTCATTTCAAAACACTGTGTCACTGTTTGTTTAAATTACACTTGTCACCGTGTATTTTTTATCTTTATCAGACTAAAGTAGCTTCTTTTGCATTTCCTTCATTTTCCTGCTGTCAGCGTAATATTTTGTAAGGATGCGATTTTATTAAAAAATTTATGTTCGCAAATCGTATGAATTTATGTCGAAATACACTAAATGATTATTTCAGTTAAACCAATACACAGAAACACTTCTATAAATCCCAAATACGATTTGTCCATGCACTGCAATCATTTGCTGATATTTCAATTTAACAATTACTCATTTCGAAAACTCTACTAGTCTTTACAAACCAAAGGTTACTAAATAGCAATTGATTTGCTACAAACATGTGAGCGCGTTCAGACTTGGACCAAACTGCAAGAAACGACTTTTGCCCAGTGTTGATTTCTGGCAGCGGAAATCCGCTTAGGAATTTTTAGACAGACTAAGGTTTATGCAATAAATATTGCAAGGGAACCTTCAAATTTAAGTCTACCGCTTGGGCGTAGGTCACACTCATACATGTAGGTCACACAATTTTTTCTTNAAAAAGCTGTTGAAAAGTATAATTTTAATATTTTATTTCTAACCACAATTTTNAAACACGTAATGNCCATGCTGATAAACACAAGCTGATATTCGCCGAAGTTAAAGTAAAGTGACCTTGTATGAATAGGTTGTAATTAAAACAGTACAGTTGACAGTTTAACAATCCTTGCTATGTTACAGTCGATCTCAGTTAATCACCCTACTCTTAAGACCTTAGACAGATACCACTTTGCAAAAACTTATGTGATGAAGTCCGGTTTCACATTTTCTCATTTTCAGCTCACATTCGACCAAAATTTGCGTAAGTCGAGAACGTTTTTTAATACATACTAAAATACACTAACAGTAGGCACTGCTGTAACGTGATATGAAACAGCCCCAGCTGGTAATGCGAGGGCCTGTTATGCCACGTTGCCCTTGTCGGAAGCGGCAGGGATGGAGCTCTATATTGAGTGCATATGGCGATAGATCCAATGCTTTTCTGTTTGACCGAAGCGAGCAACATCTACACCTTTGCGCTCTTTTCTTACAAATTATTTAACATGTTTTCGAATTTTTAAGCATTTGCTGCTTTCTACGAAACCTAGCGCTTTCCCGTTCATTTAGATTGTCTAACCACATCGGCGGTGTAAATGACGGTACTGAGTGCAAAACATTGACCTTTGTTTTGCGGAGTTCTGGGAGGAATGCGCGAAATATTAGTATCACGTGAAGGCATGCGGGCCGCCCTTGTTGCGCGGGTGTTAGTGAACAATGGGTTGCTCTTGATATATAAAATATACTTGCTATTGTTTAATGCCGCTTTAGGTTTTTAGCCTCAACTTTATTGGTCGAATAGATAAACTCTTCTTAGGTTAAGTTGTTGACAAATGCGATAATGCCTTTTGCAAGGCGCAACGAATCTGCTGTGTGAATGGTTCGCTAAATACCTGCAAAGCAACAACATTGATGGTGCAATTACCTCACAAAATGCATGTTCATAAATAGTATTTTGTCTCTGTAAACTTTGTTTAAAAAAAACGCAAAATAAGCAGATGCGAATTTTTTTAGAATTATTGGTGCTTTGTGCACCATTAGCAATCCGTTCAGTAAATAACAGCTGCCGCAAAAATCTAAAAGTGTTTACTGTTTAATATCATGAGACTTCTTACAACTTCACAACACAAAGCGAACAACCCAACTTCCATGAGCTCCAGTCTTAAAACCTATGCCTATCCGTTTTATTTATAAACTTAGATGCAGTAAATTTACCGTTTCTGTAGTTTTCTCTATTGACCAATGACCATAGAACTGAATTGCTTCAACGTCTTGTTTTTTACTGCACGTGATCATTTCTTTTGCAGTTCTTGCAAATTGTCCTCTTCGAGATACCACTCATTCTCATGAGAATTGTGCGAAATCATTATTCTAAATGTNATATGTAAATTTTCAATCTGCATTAATTGGAGTCAGTAGAAACAGCATTTCAGCTTTTTTCAGCTATACATTTGAGCTGCCTACTGCAGTTACGCCTGAGTTATCTCAATTTGTCGCTACGTTTTCTAACCTTGTCAGCACAAACAATACTGTGAAATATGTAAATGAACAAACGACAGGATATGTACCACTAGAATGCCGTAAATGTACAGAACAGCTTGATATTTTCACCTTTTGCTCTTTTAAACGGCTTATGTATATGTTATGTTGATTCAACGAAAATACCTTGATTTTGTATGTTAATATTGTGATTCACAATATTCCAGATGAGGTTCCAAACATTTTGCATACTGGAAAAATAATACTTGTTATTCGTGACATGAGTTCAGATGTTCGCTCTATGGCATAGAGCCTAAGCTATATAAACGAATACGCTGAAAGCTGGCGGTGTTTTCTATAGAACCAAAAAAAGTAATAAGTATTTCGAAAAAAGCAAAAATTGTCCTTTGGTGTCATTTAAATATGTATTGCTAAAATGTTAAATCCATGACAAGAAGAAAAATTGNCCACTATTTCTTCCGCTAACCAGGTATTTCCATCCGCATAACCATCTGGTTAACCGCATGAAATTGANGGGACTATTTATCTCGTGGGTCTACTGAAATCACGGAGTTACGGCGCAACAGAAGCAGAATTTAATCCNTTCNTTGCATCATTCAATTTTAGCTCAGTTGGCACAAGTAGTCACAAGTTCGAGATCCATTTCACTTCTGTTAGTTCAATAATTTTTCACGAATAACTTTTATATATTTCTAACTGAATCGTGATTGCTTTTATCTATTTCTTTTACCCATTTTCTAACTGAATCGTTGTTGCTTTTATCTATTTCTTTTATCTATTTTCTAACTGAATCGTTGTTGAATGGAAATTTTATCCACAACACGAGATGTTTGTTACTGAGTTCAAGNCTAGTTTATTTTAAGTAAATGTTGTATTTAGACTCAAATGCCTCATGACTTCATTTAGAATTAATTTAAGGATTTTACCATTCCGAGGAGGTCCAGAAATATTTTAATTTCATAAATACTTCATATCAATATATGCCGACACTCGTTTTCAGAAACAAAACTTGCATGCAGTTGCTTCCAATCTCTTGTTGGTTGTGTTAAGGTGTTTGAGCTGGAGAGACGATTCAAGCAGCAAAAGTATTTGTCCGCACCAGAACGAGAGCACCTGGCTCAAATGATTCATCTAACTCCTACACAAGTCAAGATTTGGTTTCAAAATCACCGCTACAAGAATAAACGCTCCTTGAAGGACAAACAAGCTCAGGAGGCAGTTGCTGCAGCAGCAGTTCAGCAACAAGGTTCTCAGGTGAAAAATAAGAATCAATTATATTCAACTGCTAATGAGTGCGGTCACACACACTCTGGCAGCTTATCTATCGCTACAGAAAAGTTTTATTTGTTGAATGTTTCGATTAGTTTCTCACGGCGTCGGTTAGGTTCATACATTATTTCTATCGTTTGATGAAAATATTACACTTAACAAACATCACGGATTTTCGACAAATATAGCATTTATTTTCCGCAACCAGCTTTTTCTTCTTTGTGTCGTCAATGTAACTCTTTATGTCTGCAGAATCCAAATAGTGTCCAGAATCATCAAAACACGGACATTTCTCATCAGCAGCAATCCTCCATGCTGACAGGACCTCATACGCCGCAGCATAGCTATTCCCCAGGTGCAACGACACAAGCCAGCAACCAAGGTCAGTCGCAAGCAATGGTGGAAGGAGCAGATCATGTGGCGCATAATATGACACAACAGCCACCTCCAAGTACCGATCAATCTCCTGGAAGACACACTGTTTTAAGCGATGGTTCCGCTGGAAACGACAGAAACTCGGCCGAATCGCCCAATGTTCAGCTCGGACTGATGACAGGTTCTCAGTCAAGCGGACCTGAAGGTTTGACAATTGCCACAGACGTCGGTCTGGGCTCGTTCAACAGCTCAGTAAAAATGGAGCAGGTCAACGTTGGATCCGAAACGTCGGGGTCGAGTGTGCCCCAGGCAGTGCCCCAGAGTCACTACATAACTAGTAACGGTCAGCACCACGATTTGATGAATGTCAATGTCACTACATTGAACACAGTCGATTCTTTTCAGCACCATTCTCATCACGGTCACCATCACTTAGCCATCAGTAACCCAGTACTGAATGATTTATATGCGGCATATCGATGAAGCTACTTCTTTTCAAACTTGTGACTATCCAAATCATGTAGGACCAAAGTGCTTCTTTATACGCAATACCAGATTCGACAGCCATGCTTTACTTGCAGACTTTGATTGCCGACAGACGATACAGCTCATTCGGCTTTTTGAAAAGAAACCTTGGGAAACTGTTTTTACTAGTCGCAAGGTGCTGACTCCGATGTGCCTAATGTGGGAACTGAACGATAGTAAAAAAGTGTGTACCTGGGGCGGAAGGACATTGACAAGCCATAGTACACAGCTGGTATATCCCCCAGAAACCTGTTCTGGTCTGTCCCCCAGAACCTGTTGCCGTCTCTGTAGTCGAGCATCAGAAAAAGGAAATGCCACGTTCAAACGTGACCTGCGTTTCTTGTTTTTTCACCAATACGATATGTTACCTAAACAATAAAAGTGGCAACGTGAATTTTAAAAACATTGTTCAGATTGTTGTGAACTGAATTCGTTTATTTTAGTAAGTACTTTAATAAGAACCTGCTTTTTTCGCCTCCTGTACAAGAAGTAACGCACCCTTGAAACGTTGTTCGTATGTGTGAAAACTCTCAAGATATCTGTGAAAACATCTGCTTACAAAATAAAATAAAGTCCTTTACGCAAAGCAAATATCCGTGGCTCATGTCCAACTTGCTTAGCGGGAACGCTGCTGCACACTATTTTGTACCAAGTTGTCTACTGCTGAAAATTTTTCTCTTGTCTTGTTACTTTCTCACTTTTTGTTGTGAGCTCTTCTGTTGTTTTCGGTATCAGCCTTAAAAACAGATAAATTAAAAGTTGTGGCTGCATATCTTTTCGTCATAACACTGAAGTTAATTTTATCTCTTGCTTCGTTATGAGTTTTTCAGCAAAAGTTAATTTTTTCGACAGGGGGAATATTATCTTGTCTTCCAAGGTACGTTTCATAACATCTTTTTGTTAACGTCGTTGGTCGTGGCCTTCAAAGGTAGCACATGCGGATAATATGAGAACGGCTCTGTCAGGACGAAACTGTACGCACTTGAGTCGAGCAATTGATACACTCTTGACAACGTAATGTAAATCACTTTGCTTTGTATGATGCCACGGTAAATATTACCACTTCACTATATAACGCACTGGAATGGATTGAACGGTAGCCTGTTTCAGCCTTAAAGTATTTGCTGCCTCAAGCGCGAACAGCATGACTGACGGGGAAGAAGAGGCCAACAGTTTGGCCATCCGACAAGCGTATTCCAATTATTTTGCACAAGCAAGCGAAGGCAAGATTAAAACTGCAGGAGAAACAGAGCAAAAGTTTATACTGTAATACTGGGAAAATCTAGTCTAAAGTTCCATTACTTGCAGATTCTGCTCCCCGCGTGGTTCGTGGACAAATCGCTAGTTGCGATTGTGTTTTATTTAATAGTTCTTCGTTACTTTTCAGTTTGCCGCATTGTTTTACTCATTTACCTACTGTTGCTCTTACCTTTACCTACGTTCATTGCTAATAAGCGTATACGACAGGAAGACGCGAATTAATGAGAGCATAGTGCCGTGTTTTTAAAAAATTACTTTTTTGCATGCTTTTTCTGTTTGTGTTAATGAAACGGTCTTCAAGGCAAAAAGGGAAATTGAAAATCGTTGATTGTTCGAAATGCTGTGTCGAAGTATTCTGCATGACAGCATAGTGTCAAACTGACCTGTTTGGAGACTGAGCACTAGAGCAACAAAATATCGCCCCACATTCCATTTGCCATCATAACTTCATAAGGTAGTTATTGTCAAGAGAGTTGGCGAGAAAACATCTTTGCGCTTCTTTGCCATGCGCGCGTGCATGTTAACTACATAATTTAGCGCAAAACGATGAAATAAAAGCAAGGTTTCAAAAACAGGAAGAAATTGATTTTCACAGCATTGGTTTTGGTAACTGTTTCCGAGAAAAGTTGAAGGCGCTACTTTTACAGAACGCAGTGCCAAGCTTATAAGGTTTCCTTTATGCCTCGAACTGTAACATTCAAGGTACATGAACGATAAGCCAGCGACACAAAGCAGCCCGGCTGACGTCATCCACAGAAAATACAAGGTACAAGCAACGTGTTGTCACAACGGTTGCAGGTTCCCTGTTGCTATTGTTGCGCTGTTGTTTCAAGCATCACACCAAATACACAATTGGTAGCAAAAGCAGCGAGACCGTCTCTCGTTCGTTGCGATTCGACCGGGCGCGTTGCATGCTATCACAACAGCGCGCTCATGCCGTTTATGCACCAACCTCTGCCCACCTGTGCCCAGTTATGTTCATCCGGTGATCGGTCATTTTACACAGCAGTTTTGAAGGGCTTAACGAGCCGCTGCTTTCAGCACACCCAAACAGCACATGCAGTTAGTGCAGCCAATCTTAGCCTGTTGTGAAAAAAACGTTAAAGCTTACAGTGAGATTCAATATGCGTAGATGTAAAACAGATTTACCTACGTAAGTTCGCTCGACTCCGTTGTGCTAAGCGAGGACTGTTTCCACGTCTGTTCACCGCGTCGCGCATACAGCAAACATCAGATAAGGCAACGGAAGAGGAGTATATTTATCCAGCAAGAACACCCGCCCGACGAGGGTCGATTATTTACCAAGCTCAGTACTGCTAAATCCGCTTTCACAGTAGAAAGTGCGGCGTTTCTGACTATTGGTAAAACCAAAGAGGTTTCACGCCCTGGGCGCGGGCCTATAGCAACAACACAAAAAACTTAAAATCCTGGTTAAGGAAATTATTGTGGTTTTCAAGAGGTCTAGGATCGAGTAAAGGTCACGCGAAATGCTGACTGTGAGGATCGAAGTTGGGCCCAGCTCGATACGCAAGGTTCTTCAAGTTCAATTCTCGATTCACACAGTTTTGCATCACAAATAACGCTTAATATTCAGTCTCAATGTCTCGAAAATGATAAACTAGCTTTCAGAGCGACAGAAAATGACTTCAACTTAATTTTAGGGAATATAGCGCCGCCGACCCATGGTATTGCAAAACGATGACTAATTCTGTGAGGTTACAACAGTGCAAAACAAAAAAATGGTGTTGTCTCTGCGCAAAGCGATGTTTAGGTAGTATGAGTGACGTAACTGGGACACACGGCAGATCTACTGACACGGCGAGTGGCGCATCATGGGTGGTGCACAATAAATCATAACGAAGACTGTGGTTTAGAAGACTTTTTCCACGCTGGCTGATTTGACACCACCAAGAAATTTCGTTCTGAGACAAAAAAACTTGCGTTCCTACAAAGCGCGGTCGGCGACGCCCGCACAAAACTTTGTTGGTATTGGGGGGCTTTGTTGAAAAAGTTTAGCGACGAAACTGATTCAGCTTGGATGATTCTGCGCCAACGAAATTTTCTCCAAACGCAACAGTATGGACTGGTGGAGTGCGGATCAATAACGACAGGCAATAATGACAGGACGCGCGACGGTTTGACACCTTTCGGGGCTCGCGCGTTCTTCGCAAGTGCTCGAAGCACTGGGTTTCCACTGAAACGTGCTACTGAGATACTCGTTGGGGGAGCGTCGTGGATAGGGCTTAATAACAAAATACAAAAACTCTGCACCACATGATACTGACGTACAATCCTATGACTGCAACATGGAAAGCCGAGTACGAGGTCCCGGATGAAAAGGACAACGATGGTCACCATGCAGCCTAGCAGTGTATTTGTCAATTTAGTTTGTCACAACGGCAAATATTTTTTTACTTCGATAACGTTGTTTAAATAAGGTCTGCAGGTCTATGCGGTGATGGCGCTTCGTCCTGGCGTATAATTGCACAGTGCACACAGGTAAGGTTGTCCGAAAGGCGTGGTTGTCAACCTTTTCTAATTTCTACTAAGAAAACAGATAAATGACTTTTTTTAAACTTGCAATTTTGGAAGGTGTTAAAATTTTTTTCTGGTAAAACATGCCTTTCTGCCTGTATCATCCAGGGTCTACTTGCGGCAAACAGATTTGTGCACGTTTCTTTTTATTGTACAGCTGAAATATTTTATGTTTTTTCTACGTAACATTTTTTTACAAGTTCATTTTTTAAATATTTTCATGCAGATGGCTAATTTAACTAACCTGTTGGACAAAGAACTTACCCAGCTTAAACCGTGACAGTCTACCAATCAATTACTGAAACATTAATCTACTGGCCGCGATGGCGTGAGAAACGAAGATGACAAATATTTGGTCGAGTTAAACAGAACGCGCGTGCAGTGGACGTCCGCCAAGGATAATTATTCCATTAAAACTTATCCGTATTTCATCCACTACGACTAGGGTTATGTCGTCAGGTGACTGTGTCGTCACTATAACCACGCTTTGACGCTGGGATATTTTTATATTTTGATTCAAGTTTTGTGTTTATTACCTGCGTAGTAAGCATAAGACCTTATCTTATAAATTGGTCCAATATTCCGGAAGCAATAAATAAAAGCATAGTGTCGATTACTGATGACGTTGCAACTAAAACAAGATGAATTTTGCAAAATACAAACATTTTTTATATAAAATTCACAAAAAAAACTAAAGCAGAAAAGCACAAATTTAGTTTTCAGATTTTTCTCTAAGCCTGTTCCCCGAATCACACATCACACCTGCCCGCAGTGTTAACTTTCAGGCAAATGCCAGATCAGGTATATCTTGGAAAAACCCTAAAAACTTGGATTCAAGAAACTTGCAAGCTTTATAAAGTCACGTACTGTAGCTTGAGACTAGCGTTGTGACCAATTTAGCGGTGTATTTTTATAACTTGCTAATTCCCAACGAAAGTTAGATTTCAGCTTTGTTAATCATTTCCAGAAAGCATTTTATCGATAGCATTTTACCATTGCAGTAATTGCCGCTATGTTTACCGCAATGGTGAAAATCTGGTCTTTGCGCTGCCGCGTATGAATAGCGCAACTTTCAATGTAACTTGCAATACGATAGCAAATTTCTATTTGCTGAAGTGCATCTACGCCAGCGCGTTGAAATAAAAGGGCAAAATATTGTCAGATTAAGCACAATTATAGTTCTGCTTGTTCGCCTATGCATGACCAAACTTTATGTGTGTAACGCGTCCTTCAAACAGTTTTGTATATCACAGTTTAAGAAACATTTTTGTTGTTTTCTTTTTAGCTAAACCACGTCATTTCGATTTAAAAATTTTAACATCAGTAGACTGCATGTCAGGAACAGGGCAGGTGACATTCGACAATCGCAAAGAATAAACTAAATTACAGTGTTTGCTTTGCTCATTAGGCTTGTCCGGGTCGAAAGCAAGTCAAGCTGCGGAATAAATGCTGCCAGAAATGATTCCGGATTTGCGCGAAAACCTGTCAACAAACTGTTTGTTTTTGGTTTAAAAAACGTGCGTCAGGTTGAGAGGAAAACTGCAACAGAGAACGAGTCGCGTATAAACTGCATTGATGTTGACGAAGCTACAAAGACGCTTTTTCGCAGGCAGCCGCTTTACTGAGCGCTGCGGCGAAGACAACTAACGACGCTGCAACGAACAAGTTCATCGCAGCGGGTCAGAATTGACCGACCTGAGGTTTTCGGGACCGCCCGCCGCTCTTCACAATTCCAGTTGTAGAAACCGGTGGCGTCACGCGGCACAACAGTTGACCGACCGCTCACGACTTCTGCACCACCATATCGTGGATACAACCAAAAACAGAGATTTTTGTCTCAAGTGGTTAATGAACCTTCAGTATGAGCGCCTGGTTGTTTGACAATACGGTTTCATGCCAGAACCGGATCGAGATGCCGTTGAGCGATCGACGTTCCAGGAACTAACGTAAACAGCAGGTTTTCAACACCGGCGAGTTACAAAATTTCAAAAGCAGCACAAACTGAAAAGATCAAACTGTTGCAAGGCGCTCAGTAGTGAATTACATTTCATTGCAGTAGACAGGCCTGGGTCTGCTTTAGCTTTCTTGAAAAATACAAATAACCTCCTGTGCCAATAGGAATTAGTTCTGGTAAAAAAACACATGCATAAAACACTTTGCACTCAACAAACCAAATCTTTTCTGGTGATTTATTTTGAAAAGGTGATACGATGTACGCAACTGGTTAAGACTCCACAGCCGGGATTAGGCAAAGAGGATTGTGCGAATGCATTGCAATCATGTTTATGGTGTTGACGCGCAATTTCGTTCGACTGGTGCGAAGCGGTAATGGATAGTCATGGCAAATGCTCTACTTCAACTGGATGTAAGCAAAACGAGAAAGATCATAGAAAAGAAAAAAACGCAAAGAGCAATGCAGAACAAATACTTATCTTAATAACTGCGCAAGATTGAAGCAAAAAATATTTACTGCAAACTAAAAGCGAGACACACACATAATGCAGTTCCCCAACAATACAGAATGGACGAGTTCATTTAATTCGGTGAAAAGCTTGGCAGATTTTTCAGATAAGTAAAAAATCACAAATGGTTGAAGTCACGTTCAGTTTGTGCGCAGTTGAGTGTACGGAGATCGTAAATGAGCATAGCAAATAGTTCTACATTCTCTAGGCAGTGCACAACAACAGGGGAAATACATTAATCCATTGAAGTTGTCCAATTTTACACAGCAATTTCTGACTCAAAGTATGATAAAAAACTACTCCAATATTACGAGGCATTCACGCCGTTCAGCTTCAAAACCGTTGCCTGGCACATGTGCCAATTACGACCATCAATGCAAAATGTGCTATACCCCTTTACGAAGGCAGGAAGTAGCACGAGGGTAAGCCCAGTGAGAAAGCCGAGACACTGGTTTTCGAAAAAGAAATTTATAATTGCAACCTGCTCAACAGAAGGATCCAATTATTTTGGAGCAAAGTGCACCGATGTAATTCGTTCAGTAAAAATGTAACAACCTAAAAACAGCTGTACGACTGTAAGGACTCAACAGTATGACATAGACACTTGTTTGGTCTTTGGTACAATTCTAAAAGTGTTCACACATGTACATCAATATTACGGAAGAGGCCATGTTGTGATAAACCGAACTGCGAAACAGGTTACTCGGACGCCTTAAGACAACAGCCCCACTTTCCGTAACTTTGATCGGGTGCCTTTCCCAAATTTCTCTTCCGTGTCCGGGTTGTGCGTCGGCGCTCCGTCAGCTTGTGATCAAGACGATTTCTGGCATTTTCCCACACCTTGCGCCCTGACGAAATTGAGTCTAAGAAACGATGTATCTAAGCTTTGTGCTCGTTTGATCGGCTAGCGGTTTTGCTGAATGGTTTAATTCGGGTGAAGCAGAAAAATCATTTAACGGTGAGAAATTCCACACTGCAGCACGGTTCTAATTGCTTACAGGGCCACTGAACAACAAACTATTCATTTTAGTTGTTCTAATCTAGATATTGCAAACAAGAATGAGAGCCATACAATGACAGCTCCGTTGGTAGGGCTGTGGGCTTTGAGCTGCTTTACATCAGGGTAGGTTTTTGCAACATAGAGGAAAATCAATGAATGCACTTATCAAACCGCATGCGAAATGGAACTATACGGCACCGCGGTAAGGTTGAATTTATGGGACACGAATGAACGAGCTTTTAAGTGCAAAGCGCTTCAGAAGTCGGCGTGTTCAATCGTACCGAAAAATACACAAGTTTGCTTCGCACTTCGTTCGAGCTTCTGTAAACGTCATTTCAAACTAGAAGTAATTACGCTGCCTGTTTGGACCAAAAGGTCGACATGACCCGGGCCGCGATTTTTGGGCAGAAAAGTACACAAACTTGGGAAAAACCTGTGTGTCGCGACTTCTGAGAAAATGACTATATTTAAAATTGTTAAAATTGTCAGTAAGAACTGACAATTTTTAGCAAGTTTTCAGGAATAAAAGTAACGTTGTAGATTTCGAAAAGTACTGTATGAGAGCATAAAATATATATACTTTTTAAAATAACTTAAGATATCAATGCTTGAGATATCAATGAATGGAAAAATACATCTGAAAATCATTGACGTTCATCGATTGTTAGGTCAGCCTTACCATAGAATCAAATGACAAGAAATGTACTTCGCTGGCACAAAGTGAATCGACGGAATGAACTTTGGACAACGAAAGAATAAAACAACAGCTGATCGAATCCTGAGAGAAGCAAAAGATCATTTAGAATTACACCATGAAGCAAAGCACAGTAGGGCTTTTCACCTGCTGTCAACTTGAATACTGGGAGTGAGTGTTGGTGCTGAGCCGTTAATGTGCGGAATTCCAATGTGCTATGCCATCTCGGAAGATTTACCAGTTGCACCCGCACCGATCTCCGAAGGATGTCCCAGTAAATGCTTGTTTAAACAGCCATTTATTCTATCGAAGTGAGATCGTGGGAAAAAGGGTAACTTTACTCACAGGTCTGATTAAGAGCGCAAAGTGCGGTCAATCTCCCGCATTCGGCAAAATCCACAACACGTCATAAATTTTAGTCACCATCGCAGTCACGTGCTGTAAAAACTGTGAGCAACCAACAATTCCGGTTGGTAAACGCAGGTGACATGCACAGGGGCACGCATGCTGACGACACACTGTCGCAGCATATTGTCTCAGCTCGAGAGCAGTCTTGACCTCAGTTGATGCTGCCGGTGCGACTGTATTCAGACACGCGCTTGGTGGCGCAATTACGTATATGGCACTTGCTGCGAGCGGATGTGTGGCGAGTAAAAACGCAAACACATCTTCCTGCGTCAAAGTTCGTTTTACGCTGGTTTGCTGAAGGTCAAATCAACGCGTATATCTCAATACGCTTTATGTGAATGGGAAACATTTGACCTCTACAAAAAGTTCTGACCTGGAGGCCATGCGCCAGACTGGAGTTGTACTTTCAGCTTTATTAATCCCTGTGTTTAAAATAAAAGCTTTTAAAGATGAAGACGTGAAATAAATGAAATAAATATAACAACCCCTTTGAAGGAAGGCGTGAAACAAGTTTGGCTGCACACAGATCCAAAAATACTTTGCGGAGATCCAGTGGACAAGGTGAAAATAAGCGAGTGAGATGTGCCCGTAGTTTTAAAGCAAAATACAAGCAGAAAAAATTTTGTTAAGCATTTAGTGACATCGCTTTGAGGTTAGAGTTAATCGCTTCCATGGGAGTTCGTTCAGGATAACACCATTGGTCAGGTTGCTGTAACAATCAGTTTTGTTCAATAGAACCATAAAGCAAAATTTGCGATGCAGTAAAATGCACAGAACGGTTAGAGATTGGTTTGGTTACGCTCATCACCTGCGTCGCTTCTTGCATGCAACTTAGTTTGAAAACTGTTTCATTTATTACCGCTGGCCATGCTCACAAAATGCTTTTCGTTAACGCAGGAGTGATATACTCGCCAATTGAAGATTTCCGGTAACACCATCGTGCACCATCGTGTGTTGTTGAGTTTCTTCTTCGTCTGTGCATCACCACTACCGTTTTTGTGTAATCACTTGAAAATCTCATTGCTTCCTAAAGAACGTGATATTCTAGAAAATTTCTGAACGCTTCAAGTTACTTATCTCTCTGAAGTTTCTTCATTTGTCTTTTATAATCGTGGGCAAGCGTCACAATTTAATTTCCTAGTCGAGTCTGATTGGTTAAGACCTTCAAGTCCAATTCAAGTGCGAGACATTGGTAGCAAAAGTCTGGCTAAGTTGATTCGAATCCTTTATTGATGCACGTCAATAAGTAAACAGCCGAGTGTGCCACGGCCAGTAGCCTTTTATTACATAAAATATCCGTTCAAGTGAACTACAATCAGAAAAACTTGCGTAAAGTTAAGAAAATGATGCATACAAGTTGTCAAGGAACTTAAGGTAATTACCACAGTCATTTAATGGAAGCAAAGCCATTACAAAAATAATGCAATTCAAGCATTTCGAATCGTTCAGCGATAAACTTAAAGACCAGAGTTATTTCGAGTCATTAATCTCACCGTTAATGAACTCTTTTCACTCATAACGAACATCCCAAATACATGCAGAGGAAAGAGGAAGGAGGCGGTTTTAAAAAATAATTATGAACAACATTACTTCCAAATCGTCTGCAAATAACTTTTTACCAACCGCCGTGGTGGATTGTATATCGACCATTCATCAGCACGTCTTTTTGCGCAGGCTTGCGTTTGGTAACGAGCCAACATCTACGTGTTCTATAAAGCTTACCAAGCTAACCGGTTCCTGAAGTTTCACTCCTCAGCCTACTTTAACAGACACAGCGTTTTGAGAGATTTAGCTCGTTTGTGTGCAAATGGCTGTATATACATGAGCTGGACAAGCTTTGAAGAAAAAAACAACTCTTTTTGGGCCTTAATTTTTCATATCGTCTCTTACTACTTCTTTCACGTATTGACTCAATACTTTGCAGTTCAATTTTCTAAAATAACCATGAAATTTCGCATGGATTCTTTCAAAAGACGATACAGCTTGAGTTTGTCATTGCGAACGACAATTGAAACAAAAATTCGTGTTTTTATGTTTTTACTAAGGAATATTTTATCATATGAAAGTTGTGGCTTTAATTCCACTTCTAGAACGACTTGCATATCAAGGTTTCTTCCTGTTACGCAGCGCTCTCAGGCTTGTTTTCTTGTTCTAAAACACTTGTAAGTAATTTAAATAACTCCACTCTTACCATGAGGTTGCATTACGCCGCATTGGATCTATTTGTGACGATGATGTGATAAAAAATTTTTAAGTGTGTCTTGTGAAACACCGTTTCAAAAGGCTTTTGTAAAAAGCGTGAAACAAACTCAGCCATACCCAGAAAATAACCAAATGACATCCCAGCGCCAACAACATACATCGCAAAGGGTTCGATTCCTTGTGCCTACCGAAAAATTGCAACGTAGATCTAGACCAGGGATTCTTAAAGTTCACCTCAATACCCCAGGGCTACTGACAATAGATTTTTGGATACTGAGTATTTCGTTTCAGAATAAGAGATGTATTGTGCAGTGAAACCCCATTATAACGCGATGGTCAGGGTCCAAAAAACACGATCGCGAAATAGAAATGATTTCCTACGGTGAAACCACAAATGACATAATCATACACAAATGGGTCCAACTTGTTTTAACTGTTTCGCTTATTGTCAAAAGTTTTTGTTCGACCCGATTAGGGGCGTTGATGCTTGAAATCTTTATGGACCGCAAATATAGACGTTAATTACGTTGTTAGCTTCGCCCATGGTCAACTATGGAAAAATTCACTGCACTTTTTCGTACCTCCACGGACTTCTCATCTCACTCAAAGCATTGATATACATATCCCAGGTATGCAATCACGTTCATATAAAGTCATCAATCAAAATTTCCGAGACGACGTTTCAACTGCCAAGTGAGTCAATGCCCTTCGTATAACAAAGAATCTTTATTTGAAAACTGTTTTCTTGCCCTGTTAAAAGCTGGTGGGAACTCGAAAGCCAATTAATACTTTTTATCCTTAAGAAAACAAGTACGACGGCCAATAGCTGCGATTCACGACAATGATAAACAACGTTCCCTTGTCACAGCTTCGATATGATAAGCTGAGATTCGAACAAAGATAACAACGTGACACGAACTACGCGTCACAGCTGCATGTTTCAAGAAAAAAAGGGTGGTACTGAGTCATACTCTGCAGAAAAATGTAGAAGCTCCCTCAGTACGCGTTGCACATATCTGGCTAAAATTCAGACGACCATCCTTGCTCAAGCGTTTGAACTATTACGTCATAAAAGCACAACATTTTTTTAGTCATGCTGCAATGGTGGCATAGGTGGTCATGGTCACAGCCGGCCGGAGGCGATGGTCGGGCGTGGTCTTGCATTTGTCCGCCAAATTTTCCGCCCCTTCAAACGAGTACATCACCTGTGAAAAAATAAGCCATTATTGGCAGCTTCTAATAACTTTACTGCCATTTCTTTTGGAAAGAGGTTTTCAACAAAGTTTTAAATTCTTTTTCTCACGAATTGAACCTACATACAACCTTCCACTATTTATGAAGCTTTGGTCTCATTTGAACAATATTCCCCTTGAGCTTTTTTTCGCGTGTGCTCCGCCTTGATGCTTGTGGCCCCTTTTTCTACATAAGCGGTCGGCTTGAAACCAAAAACATTTCGCCAAAAGCCAGACACATGTGTACCAAATCCTTTCATGACTATCTAGAGCTGAGCACCTCAGGTAATAAAACCTTCAAGTTGACCGGGGAAGATCAAACTACAGCAAGGCGCTAGATAGCATTTACTGACGTGTCTGCACAACCAATGTCTAATTTACTGGAGGTGCGTGAATGGCCGGCAACAGGAGTGAGACGCCAGCACACTTAATTTCGGGGGAGATCGGCTGGCCTCATGATCCGAAGTGCTTATAAGCTTTTGCTGAACAGCTAGCGGAATTGAATTTTTAAAGAAAATATCATCCTTTCTAACTCTCTTAACGTACCAGAGCAGCAACAGCAGCCTTCAGAAGATAATCACTGCACTTGCATCGAAATTTTACTGATCACGCCAATTCCCTCGATGGTTCTGAAAAAAAATTCAGCAGAGTTAAAGCTATCAAAAGTAATGAAACCACTTCGGCATCGCTATTGTCATGAGGGTTGGGCACTAAGGGATTTTTCCAAAATTTTTTTAAGGTGGGGCCAAAACTGGTGAAATTGTTTTTTCCCACTCGAAACTAAGAAAGCAACCTTTTCTTGTTGAAATTTTCAAAATCCAAGGGTTGGCTCCCCTCTTCTAACGCCCATGCTCGCAAGCTTTTTGTTGATATCTGCAAAACGTACTCAACACAATTTTTGCATGATGTGTTTGAAACAGTTACAAAACTTTCTAAAATATGATTCAACATGGAATAAAACAATCAAGTTTGAATCATTTCATGAGTTCAAAATCGTTTTAATGAAACTGATACACATAAAATAAATCAAATACTTAGTAACTTTTAATCACGGCAGGCTCAAACCAATGATTAAATTTAAATTGAGTTAATCCGAAAATCGCTGCAATCAAATATGATTTAAATTGACGAATACAGTTGATTCAAGAAATACTGATTCAAAAGTCGAATCAAATTGTCCAATTCAAATTAAAGGTACATGAATTAAACGCTTGAATCAAAAATCGTCCCAATCAAATTTAATTTGGACTATCCCATTCGTGTCATACAATGAAATATTGAATCCTAATGCATCAAAACCCACAAGAATCAAGGTTAAGTTAAAGGCAGACTTAAATATCTGGTTCGGTGGAATTTACGTCCAAAATGAATTTTATTTACCATGTTGATTTCCCCAATTTGTGCCCAACTAATTACAGGAACTTCCATAAAATACTTCCTCTTGCTCCGAATGAAATGCATATGCAAGTTTCACTGCTGCTGTACGACTATTTGTAGGCAAAGATCGTTTAAGCGCATTATAAATTTAAACTGTGAAACACTGGTGTGTTTAAGGGGAGGCATGGGAGGCACTTGCCTCGCCCCCCCTTTTTGACCCCCCCTTCAGGTGATACGCGCATAAATTTTCCTTACTTTTGATGAAAAAGTTATTATTCATTCATATGATGTGCTACAAAGCAGAGCATTAGCAAGTACTCTGCTTTCAAAGGGCCGACTTCAGNAACTGTAATATGCAGGTACATTGCTTTCGAAGGGGCCCCAAAAGGCACTGAAATGTGTAAGTACTCTGCTTTTAAACTTCATTGAAGGGACCCCTAAAAGAAACTGTGGTGTGTAAGTGCTCTGTTTTCAAAGGCCCCCACCAGCAATTGTAATGTGTAAGTACCGTGCTTTCAAAGGGGCACCAAAAAGCAATGTGTGAGGACCTTGCTTTGAAAGGAGCCCCAAACAACAATTGTAATGTGTAAGCACCTTGCTTTCAAAGGGGGCCCAAACAGCAACTGTAATGTACAATTCCTCCCTTTCAAAGAGGCTGCCAACAACAATTGTAATGTGGTAATAACTTGCTTTCAAAGGGGCCTCCAAAAGCAATTGCAATGTGTTAGTACTATGCTTTCAAAGGGCCCCCAACAGCAAATGTAATGTAAAATTCCGTACTTTCCAAGAGAGTGCCAACAGCAATTGTAATGTGTAAGTACTATGCTTTCAATAGGGTCCCAAACAGCAACTGTAATGTAAAATTACTTGCTTTCCAGGAGGCTGCCAACAGCAATTGTAATGTGGTAATACCTTGCTTTCAAAGGGGCCTCCATAAGCAATTGCAATGTGTGAAAGTACCTTGTACCTTGCCCTAGCAGCAAGTGTAATATAAAATTCCTTGCTTTCAAAGGGGCCCCAACAGCAATTGTAATATGTAAGTAGCTTGCTTTCAAAGGGGCCCCCAACAGCAACTGTAATGTAAAATTCCTTGCTTTCAAAGAGGCTGCCAATAGCAAGTGTAATGTTTAAGAACTATGCTTTCAAAGAGGCCACCAACAGGAAACGTAGTGTGTAAGTACTATTCTTTCAAAGGGGCTCCAAACATCAAGTGTAATGTATAACTTAATAAGTACCTTGCTTTCAAAGGGGCCACCAACAGCAACTTTAATGTGCAAGCACTATTCTTGGAAAGGGGCCCAAACAGCAACTTTAATGTGCAAGTACTAAACTTTCAACGGGGCCCCACCACCATATCCAGTGTGCAAATAAAGAAAAGCTTCAAACCAACTTCTATACCTAAAAAGTTATGGGATAACATTTCTTCCAAAAAGTTCTGAAAAGACTCTATCAAATGAGAGCAAATATTTATACCAAATGATAACTTTTTATACCAAATGAACATTTTTTACACCAAATGATTATTTTTTAGAGATTGAAGTGTTTGGTTTATTGATAATTTGATGAAAATGCCACATTTAAACAGAAAGTATCCAAGTGGAACAGCAAAAAGAAGGATGAAATTTAAAGCAAATTTAGTGTTTAAATCTTCTTGGTTGTTGTTTATGATTTCATGCATTCCCATAAAGACATGAATGTGAACAAATTCAGTTTACCAACTACCAAGCATTTTATGAAAGGGGAAAGTGTGAAACTTTCAAAGGGGTAAACTTTGTAGTTTATTGATGGTGAATCCAGAGAAATGGGGCGTGCAAATAAAGAAGTGGAGGCGATGCCAACTTGCTATTGCCCAACTTTTGTGTGTTGCCAGCCTTGTCTTCCCACCTTTCAGTGTTTTCAAAGTTGTGTATCATGAACACCCCTTTGCATTTCTCCTTTTGCTATTTCAGTCATACCGTAGTCTCAGGAACGTATGCTTCGGTGGCCGTAACTTAGGCTTGATCAAAAGTGCTTATCACGATTGGCTGAGTATGATGACGTCATCAGAGGGGCCTCCTTTTTAGTCTTGCTTCGCCCCCCCCAACCCTAAACCCACTACTACTGTGAACCATGTGTGGGCTCACGAACTGCAACTTCCAACTAATACAAACAAATTCCCTGCTGGTGACAAAACAAAAAAACAAACGCAATAGCGTTTGTTGCCAGACATAATAATGTATTAAATAACAATTAAAGTTCAATTAACGGTTAACCAAACGGCATACAATATCATTTCAAACACAAACAAAATCACTACTTGAAAACAAAATAAAAAGAGCCATTGGCCTTTCTGCCAAGTTCAAATTGCCATTTAGAAATGAATTACGCAAAGAGTACAGGCATTTTTTATTCGACATGGTTGAACTGCTTTCATACCACACTAACCAGGGCTTTGTCTTTCGCATTTTGTTAGAAAAACAGTTCTTTTCAGAGCAAAGAAAGTTTGTAATCCATTCATTTAACTGTTTTTTAAGCACATGGGTATTCCATGAAATGCTCGCTTGACAGCAGTTTCATTATCAGATCAGCAACTTTTTAGAAACTGACCAAATTTCAGAACTGATCAAAAAGCAGTGTGTCACCAAGTTTTCAACAGATAATCCTCAGATCTGAGAGAACAACACTCTGGAACTGGATGCAAAAAAACTCCTTCCTGATTTAATTGGAAAGCTGTCATAAATCATTTTGTACCTCGGTGCTTAGAGTCCTCATGACTCCCTATGTTCACAGTTCACATGAATACAGTTGCGTAACTAGGGGGGCAAGGGAGGACATCTTCCCCCGGGCGCAGCACTTTGGGGGCGCAAAATTGAGGTCGGAATGATACGTAATGTTTACGCAATTTGAAGTTGGATGCCAACGGCTGGTACACAGTTGCGAAACCTCATCACGATCACCAAGGTTTGAAAAGCGAGCAGTTACGAACCTGGTGGTGTTTTAAAACGGAGCTTCTGTCTCCAGCAATCAGCGCACGCATGTGGTTTGACTCCCGGTTACGTCACAATGCGTTCACATTAGCCAAGGTTGCGAACTTTCAAAGTTCGCTCTCACTCTAAAGCAGTGGTTCTTAACCGGGAGGCGCGTCCGCCCAGGCGGGCGTCAATAAATTTCCAGGAGGGGCACGAGCCCTTAAGCGGGCTACAACATGGAAAGGTTGATTATTAAATTTACCAATAAATACATTTGTTTTCACAGCTTATTTAAAGTCAGGGGAGCTTGAAACAAACGACAGCTTACTGAAGGGAGGCGTGGTAGAAAAAAGCTTAAGAACCACTGCTCTAAAGTTTCTTCACAATGGGACGGGAATCCAGCGTTTACAGTGCATGTATTATGCTGAAACTACAGTATGTTGTTACGATAACAATGCAACGATGAAACTTACAGTATGTTGTTACGACAACAATTCTGATGTTTAGAAAAATTTTTGAGCTTTGATGGCTTGACAAACATCATATTGAAATGAATTTGGTGTGGTTCTGAAGGGAGTTACGATGATTTTTATTTGTGGGATATAAATGCTGACTACTTTCGCAAGAAGCAAATTACAACTGTGCAACAGCGTTGAGTACTGTATACTAGTTATAATTGTGAACTTTTCAGTTACTATTACATGTGCTTTATATTAGTTCGACCTATAAACTGAGCACCTACAAAGATATGATTGTCGATATTGTAGGTCACAAAATTGCTAACGTCACTGGCCATATATCCCAGATTAAAACATGGATCCATTTAAATTTACCAGTTTTTGGACAAACTAATTGATGAATTTGTAGCAGCAAAGGCAGGAAAACTTTGTCTTTAAAGTTGTATAATTTTAAATAAAGCATTACATATACACTATTTCTTTTATTTCTGCTACTTTTTCAGAGCATCCAAGAAAATGGATTTAGCAAATTTATATTTGTCTAGTTCTAGTAAGTTTGTATGAAATCATTTGCCTTCTGTTTTCATATGCGTTCTTCTGTCTGCCCTTCTCTTTTATGTATTGGTGAGACTACCCTCAGTCAGTCTCTTATGACGTTCTAAATCTTAAAACTCTTAGAGTGCATGCTCCAGAACCCCCTAAAGCTCGCAGCTGCGGGGATTGTGACCAGACCTGACGAGGGAACTATAAGCGCATACGCTGCATTCGGGATCTTCAAAAAGCTCTGACAAACCCATGCTTTAGAAAAAAGAAGCAACTCTGGCCAATTTTAGCCTCGGGGGCAGTGCCCCCCAAATCCTATCATGCCTTGAACAATTTGTTGTAAACATATAATAAAAAAGTATTTCCCCCCTTAAACTTATATTCCCCTCCGAAAACTTAAAACCCGGCTGAGGACCCGGTGTTATCAGAAGATTTTTGCGCTCATAAAATTCTGTCATTAAAATTCATGCAGATGTTTTCACATATACAGGGAGCTTTTTGTCTAGTTTTTGTATTTTCTTTCACTAGTTACTACAATTCGAATGTATCACCGCAGTTTGGAATGTCGCAATACACTGGTTCGGATGTTCAATCCTGACCGAAATTTCAAAGTGGGAATAACTTCACGTGAAACCATAAGATTTTTACTTCTATGGTAGTTAATGATTTCCAAGTTTCAAACGTCATTACTTCAATTCCGTGACGTCACAGTCATGTGAAAGTTTCAGACGGGTCCAGAAATAACTATATGCAGGGCTCGAGTCAGCTTTCGAAGCCCCGTTACTCCCAACTCACTGTTCGCATCTATGCTCCCACGAACGGGCTGGGTGGTGGCAGGGCCGGCCTTAAAAGTGCGGGGCCCGATTGGAAGCACTTTGGCGGGGCCCCACTCAGTGGCGTGTGCAAAAATTTTTGAGTAGCTTCAAGTTATAAACATAGAAATCATGAGTGATGTGAAAGAGCGAGGTACGAAAAAGGTAATGCCAATCTAGGGATGTCTAGAGGCATGCCGCCAGTTTCACCTCTCCAGCAAAGACTTTCCAGGTCGGTTCCACGGACATTTCCATAACACCCAATAAATCCATGAGTTGCTGCACTCAATACCTCTTCTCTGGCCGGGTACCCACCGCGGATACGGCAGGCCAGTTGGCTACGTGTTAAATGAAATTAGCAATACTATTTGATATAATCAGCCAGCAAAGATAAGATATAACAGCTTAGAAACAAAACATCAGAATAGAAAAAAGTGACAACAGGACATCACACAAAAACTGCAGTGCAACCTTGTATTATAATGTTGCACAGTAATGGCAAATCCGAATGAAACAGATAAGTAGGTGCAGAGTTGGGGCCCTAGCTCAATCAATTTTCGATGCTTGCAGCTGGAGACGAAGTCAAAAACTTTTACATGGTGGGGCCGAAGCCGGAGCCTGAAATTGGAGCTCCAGTTACACAGCCCAAGTTTGTGGGACAAGCGAATTAACTTATTGCGGGATGAGCGTGGTTTGCCGCATGTATACAAAATTATCCTTGTTTGCATTGGCGTCGGAAGGGCGTGCAGGGGGCCTTGGGACCCTGGATTTTGAAATTTAAAAAATGTTTTCTCTTAGTTTCAATTTAGTAAAACAAAATTTAACCACTGTTGGCCACCACCTGGAAAAATCCACTATTGCCCCCCCC
>JGI24021J15306_10000108_pt1 | contig 41392 bp, 24 predicted proteins | sample Ectturendosymbi1_FD_15306 | JGI IMG/M metagenome (IMG submission 15306)
GACTTTTTACCAATAATTGCCACACTGAGTCGTTTCCGCCCACATGCCCAGCACCAGACTTTTTACCAATAATTGCCACACTGAGTCGTTTCCGCCCACATACCCAGCACCAGATGAAGTTAAATCTGCTTTGAACAGCGGTCACCTCTCTTTGAACAGCTGCCAATGTATTTGAATTTGGTTCCTAATTAGGCTTTTTCAACTAAAGGAAGCTTTGTGTTCTGTTCAAGTCTTTTGGTATTTGCTGCTTTGTAACAATTGGAAAGGTTTTTGTTACTAAGGGCGATTTTTCTGTTTTCGGCTACATTTCAGCAAATAAAGTTAATGAAGCAAGATCTTGAGTTTTCACCTTTAATTTTATCAAAATTGTGGTAAAATTTTACTGCAAACTTTGTTGTGGTAAAGTGACAGGAAAAAAGAAAATCAATGCTCCAAACAAAATCTTTTAAAATGTAGGGTTAATCTGTCTCCTTCCTAATAAACAAATTCGAAAAAATTTACGAAGGCGAAACACGTAGTCTATGAATTGTGCCTGTAATAGAAGACTGGGGCGACGATAGCAAGTAGACAAACCTTGTGAAAAGACCCCATGTGGACTTTGTTAGTAAACTGAAAAAAAAAATGAAACAACAAATTCAAACTTTTTTTTATCCCAATAGGAACGGTTTTCGAGCAATTGCAGCCACCAGGACCAAAACGTCCTTCCAGTCCCTATCCTGACCTTACACACTACATTTTGCGATGTTGTTCCACTGACCATTTTATTTGCTTCAAATAAAGATTAACAGCATTTGCCTACTTTATATTTGACGGTGCGCTGCTTCAACTTATTCCTTGGTCAAATTAAAACTCATTGCATTAAGTTTCTTTGTATATGCTCGCCCAACTACCGGCAAGCAATGATCCCCGATGCTTGATCTTACTGTCCAATAAAACGGATTTACACTTCGTAGCGTCAAAGAAACAAAATAGAGCGCTGCTCAATGAATCATTTCCAGGAAAACGGGAGTTTGAAATTATGTGGGCAAAAGTCAGTATGAATCGAAAAACAATCAACTTTTGAAATAAGAATGGGTGTATACTTCATTGAGGTGATAAAATAAAAGAAAACTGGGTGGGGATAGTTGAATGATTAAAACGACGCATAATTTTTTTAGCACAAAGTTTCGTGTTATCCCAGTAAAACTTTAGCTTTTCACTTCAGCTTGCATATTTTTTTCAAAACAGAAAAAGAAAAAAATCTAAAGCGCTTTTGCAAAACTTTACCTGCAAGACTTTTCGATATTTTCATCGATTCTCTTCTTTCCGCAAAGCAGCAGTTTTATATATTCGATCTCCTTTTTATCCACGGTGTCAAGTTTGAATCACTTAAAATGAAAAATATAGGGTGAAAACATACGAAAAGGTTGTCGCCTTTTATGCTTCCTATAAAACTTTGGTACGACTTATAGCTGTAACATAGAACAAAACATCGGCATAGCTTTATCAGCAGGAATGAGTGTGAAACAAATGATGATCTTCTCTGCTGTTGGTTTTTTTACAATTTTGGTTTGGTCCTATCGTANTCATTCTAAAACGNCACAAATTCTCTTTTNGGTTACTCNTTCTATCCTTTTGAGTAGAAAATTAATCGTCGTGAGTGTGACCACTACGCAAGCTTTCCTGTACACTGGCATCACTGTTTTNCTGGGAAGCTTTGCATTTAGCAGTTTTTGTACAGAAGCCGGAAAAATAAAATTGCGTCCCTTTCAAACTAATTTGATGTTTCTTTGAAAGGTATGTACCAGAGGAAATGTACTCAGAACCAAAGTACCCTATATTTTGCCATGGAGCTTTGTGGACATTGAGTTACAAAATCCTTCATTCTTTAGCTTGCGCTTATGACGTAACAGAAACTGGTCGGTTCTACCTGGAGGACATTCTAATCACAGGTAATAATCTAACCAATGTGTTTGACATGCGTGTGTTTGATCGAAAGGCACTATTTTGCTTCTGAAAGTTTATTAAAGTTGATCAATTTAACATTTTTCCATTTTTTGAATTATAAATTGAAAGATGTTTGGCATAAAATTTTGAGCTACATCTTGTCGAATGCTTTCAACACACTGCACTTCATTTTTCTTTAAAAGAAGCCAAAGCCTGTTCAGAACTATGATTGCCCAGTAATATATCAAACGGTTGTATTAGAGGTGCTCCTTGCAGAGAAGAGCTAATTTGTGATGAATTTTTCTCATACATACATCATTTTATTGACGATCTGTTCGCTAAAAATTTTCCATTCTTGCATGTTTTTTCTTGTTTCTCTCCAAGATAGATAGCACTAGTTATATCATATGGATGCATTTTTGTTAGGCAGGCGTGCCTTACGCAATCGAACACAAAGTGCAATCCTTATCTTCCGTTTGAGTCAAAGCAAAATCAAATGAAAAGATTACTTTTTAAATTTTGAGTCAGGCTGCATCTCATGAAAGAAAATGTATTAATCTGCTGTAATTGACTAAACGCTAACGTTATTTTGAGAGTTTGTAAATATTTTCCCACCACAATTACGACACTAACATCTTCCAATTTATCATGAAATAGTGGCATATTGGGTACGCCTTTTTTGCTAAGTTTTTCTTTTGTGTTGAAAAAAATTTGCCTGCGCCTATGCGTATGGCTGTGAACATTGATTGCCTGGCAGCAGCATAAACGAAGAAAAAGTAGCCTACTAATGCGAAAAAATATATTTGTGAAGGAATTCTACGCAGAAAAGTTGGTGGTCGTGCAGTGGCAATTAAAGCAAAGCAAGGTAGACGACATCTTCTTGCCTTTCATGCTGGTGACAAAAAAGGACGCACAACTGACGTGATGGCGAATAAATGGAAAGAATGGAAAACACCGGCNACTACATGAAGCACACTAGCGTATAAAAANAAGATACTGGTAGAATTGCACCAGCTAGAAAGGGCCTCTCCCGAAACACGCGGCCAGCAAGAATACAACACGTCAAATGCAGGGGCGTAACGAGGGGGGCAAGGGAGGAACAACTCCCTGGGCGCCGAATCACTATGGGGGCACCAAATCACTGCGGGGGGCGTCGAATGACTGCGTGGGATTCCGAAAAGTCCCAAGTACTTCCTTCAGTACCGTACGTTTGCTTCCGAAAGAGCTCAAGTTCGAACATGGGGGCGCCAAACTTGCTTCTTTCCAGGGGCGCCATTTAACCTTGTTAGGCCCCTGGTCAGGTAGCCATGATTGCATGCAGTTCGCCAAGCGTCAAGGCGTTGTTTATATATGGTTGTTTAACAGGTTTAGGTTATGGAGTACATCAAACTGTTTCGACTTACTTTATCAAACTCATACTGGTTCATGGTTTTGCTTGTCCAAAGAATGGTTTCAATTTTTTTATTGTGAGGCACGAGAATTTAGCCTGATCATATGGTACTTTTTCATGAACCCATTTGGCTTTTCATACGTTTCACCGTTTTAAATCCATTTCATGAATCCAGCAAACTTTTTGAACCACCAGTTGAATGCGTTCCATTAAGTTCCTTCTCTCCTTATTTAAGGTATAGCACACTTGATGCTATACACGCCTTTTAAAAAGTTATTCGTGACAAACTTCCAAACCAGTCATTCCTGACAAACCTCTTTCCGAAACGTGTCTAAAAAGTATCTCTAAAAACGCAATAGCTTGGGCCATGCTGAAAAAAAATAAGTTAAGCTCAATTTTGACCAGTGATTCGAAAATTCGCAGAATCGTTTAATGTTGCTGCATGGGCGTCGGTAGGATTTTTTCCAGGGGGGCCACCAGGGGAATTTCCCAAAATTTTTCCAGAGGGGACCAAAAGTGGTGAAATTTGTTTTTTCCCACTCGAAACTAAGAAAACAACCTTTATTGCTGAAATTTCAAAATCCGGGGGGGGGCAAGGCCCCTCTGCCCCCCTTCCGACACCCATGTGTTGCTGCTGAATCCAAATCCCTATACTCGAAAAAATCATCTCCACGATGATTTGGCTTTCAGGTTAAAATCACGAAGGTTTTTTTACAATTTCCCAATATAGGTATGACGGGTCGCTCCCACTGTGCTCACGATCAATCCATGCTTCTATTTCAAACAACCGCAGCTTATCTGTCACCACCCGTTGCGAAAAAAAGACATGATTTGGGTGGTTAGGCTACTTCGACAATTACCTGCAAAACTTTGTAAAATAGCTTGAACTAACAAGAGCGCATATATAGTCAAAAAAGCTTTTTGCTAGTATATTAACCTACTTGCGCTATTTCCCTACTTTTCAACGTGAATCATTCGAATCATTCATAATTATCAGTAGTCATTACGTGAAGCTATGGCTTCAGCGCAAACCACTTTTGATCATTAAATTGCTGTATTTTTCTCGACTGTCGAGAAAAGACTTACTGTAGTGTTTTGCAATCACAAAAGATTTTTTTACGATGTCATTTTTGAAGAGCAGTGACCCATATTGATCGCCGCAGGCATTAGCAAACGTAAATAGCACACAACCTTAAATTTTTGTATGCTGTTTCTCGAATAGTAAACAAAATTAAGCGGGGAGCTATTGTGCAGCAAAATATTATATTCATTTCGCAGGGTTGAATGTAGGGATGGAGTAGAGAACAAAATATAGTTAAAATCGAAAAAAACAACCATGCCTAGACTTTTGAAGCGAAGTCAATTACCAAGGTTGAAAGGTTTATGAGGTTAAAGACGAAAATGTACCTATGTTTTGACAGCTTCCTTCATAAATTATGATATTTCGCTACTATCGATTGACTTTGACTTCATATAACACCGGAATTGCAAAACATACTATTACGGTACTGTGTAAAGCGTTTGCTCTGTCTAATAATCTAGGTGCCTGGGAAAATGATTAGGAATACAAACCTATCAATGAAAATCGTATCAGATTTAAAACAGCCTTAAAACTAATTAGTAAATACTAAACGTTTCAAGGTAAGGACCATCTGTTGACAGCTCAACGCAAATAAAAAAAACTGCACGTTTGTTTACGAAATAAAATGTTTTGTTTTCTCGAATTCCATAAAATAGATGCTGCAGAGAAATAACAGAAATCGTGTTGCAATAGCTGTACAGTGTACAACAATGAAAAGGAAAGCTTTTGTGTTATAAAAGCGACACAATATTTTATACTAAAGTTCTGGTTATGGATGTTTTTCACTTATTCCTCAAGTTACTGTCAAAGACTTTTCCTTCAATTTCCTCAACTCGCCTGGACAGAAATTGGCGTAGTCTAAATGTTGAGTAAGAGCGCCCCTATCCCTGTCTCCCCCGGCTCCTGCACCGGGTGTAGATGGTTATCGACGACACATTAAAAGCGAAGTCTCGCTGCAACTTGTTTTGCCCAAAGTGTTTTGTGAACGGCTGCCGCTCCTGCTCCTAGAAGGTTCGTAACTGACAAGTTTATTGAAAAATGGGTATCGTTTTCAAGTAATTCAGACCTAACTTGACATTCCTGGTATGGTAAAAAAGTTAATCGTTGTAATTCGAAAGAAATGTTTCCTTATGATATTCCATTGAAAGTCTTGCACTGGGGAGTTAATCATCAAACAAATACGGAAAGCCCCGAAAATTGCAGAATTATATATCGAATTTGCAGAATCCTGCAATATGTTTGAATGCATGCCGATAATTTCACACAGTTTGAAACAACGCAACAATGTATTTGACCTTCTTCCAGTCCTTTTCGATAATACGATTATCATAGTTTTTTTTAAAGATAATACGATTACCATAGCTTTTCAAACATCTAAATATACTTCTCTGACATAAATTTTTAAATTATGCCTAGTTTTTTCTAAATTCTCTGAAAGCAAATCACTGCAACGCACCAGTAGCGCCGAAATTACAAAATTTTCTGCCATTTAGCAATTTACCAGTTTTTTTGTACAATTTACCGTGCAGTCAAAAACAATACGTTTGATCCCTACCGTTCTTTCAGGAATAATCTTTTTGAACTTGCATTATTACCTTCAGACGACGTACCTGCAACCTTGAACGCCGCTCCATTCTTCGAGGAAACCTTCGTTCTTTTCGGTTTCATCGACTTTTTTTCGTAAAGTTAGCAAAATATGTACCAAACACAGCAGAACACGTGCGTGAGGGTGGATTAGATCATTTTTTGACAGCAGGCACTTACGTTTTTCAATAGAGAGTTCCACAAATTTAATAGAAATTAGCAATCAGTGTTAACAGGGTTGCTATCAAATCGGTTAGTTAGTGCACTGTCGATTCATATCGAAACGAAGAAACCAGATGAAAAAATAAAGACACAAAAACAGTGCTTCTCAATAATAACGCTATTTTGATTAAAAGCAAAACAACTAAAAAGTATCTTATTGTGATAAAGATGAAGTCTGAGAAACTCAAAATATAAACATCCTGAAATATTACTGGCGCGAAGCGCACCCATCATTATGTCACTTGCTGGATGGTCCGCCGAGGATCCTGCATAGAGCCTAAGCCAGGGCTCTCCATTTTGGGCGATTTTGGACCAGGCTCCCTGCCTAGTCCATTTCCACGTCCAGACTATCTAGAAATTTGCTTACACCATCCACCCATCCTGTTTGAGGTGAACCCGAGGACGTTTCCCGGCGTGGAGTTTGGGATTAAACTCCAAGATTTGCCGAGTTGGATGTTCCGGTAGAAGGCGGGGGATATGACCATATCAACACACGCGACACTGTACTACAAGGCAGGATGTGGGAAGTTGCTCAGTAAGTTAACGCAATTCCTTGTTGGAGACGAAGTTAGGCCATCGGATGTCTTCGATTTCACGGCTATCAAACCCGCAAATTTTCATGACCAGAGTGTTGTTTAATGGCCATGTTTCAGCTCCATAGGGTGGGACTGCGAGAACTGATGCGTTGTACATTCGCAGATTTGTGGTGAAATTGGTTTGCGATAACAAAATGTCCTCTTAGAGGCTGGTTCTTAAACTGTGGGGTGTGAAATGTTCGCAGGGGGGCGCGAGTATGGCAGCGATACTTACGTTTCTTCCAATTTCATCCACATATTCATGTGAAAGTGGATTTAACACTTGTGAGTGTGAAGATAAAATCTCTGAACAAACTGGAATGTGAAGCCGATTTCCGATGTGCATTGTCTTCAAAAAAGCCTCGAATTAAACAACTAGTTCCAAGAAAACAGTTGCAACCTTCCCATTAAGCAGGATAATGGTAAATAAATTGTTTTGCTCTTGTGTTTGATTTTGAGGTTTGGTAAGGCGCAAGTGGAGCGCGACTGAAAAAGTTTAGATTCCTCTGCTTTAGAGCGTTTTCATTACGCCTGCAACTAGTTGTCATCAGCTCACAATTTCTGGTAAATCTCCGTTGTTGGTGACAGTCGATCCAAAGGATATTTGCGTATTGCAGGCTGTTATCATCTTTGCGTCGGATGAGATACCAGCAACAGGTTATATCAGTGGTGCGCTCGAAATCGGCAAAAAACCAAAGCCGTTACACATTTCCACTAGCATAGATCCAATGAAGCTTGTAATCTAAGAATTTTCTAAATCTGGTTATACAGTACTTGTCAAATTGATGTGTGCTGTTGTTGAATGTAGGATGAGTTGTAAAACCACCACGGTGTTATGGTCTCTTCATCCGTGTTAGTAAAACATTAGGTCTGAAAGGTGTTTTCAAACATTCGCTTTGCTTTTGTGGATCCTGACAGCATGCCTTCTAAATTAGTTACGGCTTGCAGCAATGTCTCGCCCAATATGACGTTTGCATGTTTTTGTGTCACGACTCTCTGGGTATATGCGTGCCGGCGATTTACGCAAAGAAAAACTCAATTTAAAAAAACTGTTTTGCGACTTTGTCAACAAGTAGCAAGAGCGACTTGCGTTTCGCCTTCATTCAGCTTTTCTTGAGTAAAACAAGTGCGTCCGTCTGCCTTGAACACGCGTTATTGATCGATATCGTGAGGTCCGCCGAAGACTTTCCCAACGCCTATGACTTTTGAGACTCCCACGCTGATCACACTGTGATGATTCACTGCAATTTTGACGGATTTGAACCTTCCTACACTTAGATTGAAAATGTGAAAGCTGAGGTAAAGGTTTTGGAGATAATGCTTTACATTTCGTGCGTAGCCCAATTTCAAGCTACTTTCACCTCATTATTTGACAAAGCAACTCACTTAGTTTCTTTCTAAAAGTTTTTTTTTATTGAGGCGTCCCTCTCACGTTGCCCGTGAGAATATTCTCATGGCGTATAGTGGCTGACTAAGCGATTCAAAGTGAAAGTAAACATCTCACACTTCTGATTCAAAACATTTCAAATTTTTGCAGTTGATCTCAAATCTCCAGCATGAGCACAGTGCAATCACCACAGTGGTACGTTGTATTAAATACTACAGTTATAACTGTTTCGGGAAAATGTAATCACGTTAGTAGATCAAAGCACGTCAAGTATTTGTTGAAATTGCAAACGCGAAAACCTGGGTATACGTGTCCTATTTCAATTTATTAAATTGAATTTTTTGGGCTATCACTAAATTTTAATTGCCCTCAGTTTTTGGAGAAGTCTGAGGAAGAGGGCATTACGCCTTTTCAAACAATTTTCAATATCATCAGAAAACCACAAAGTCTGTATTTTTGAAAAGCAACACGCCTTACTAACTAAATTGACGCAAGTATATATCTCAGAGAGTTAAAAGAAAAATTTTACTTCAATATCATCAACTAGGAAGTTGCTTTTGTGATGATATTAAACATTTTTAAAAAAGCAATAAAAGTTGCTGCTCCAAACAAGTTGGCATTGCCTTTAAACAAATACTACTGCTCAGGATTTTGCAAGAAGAACAATAACAACATGTAGAAGGTTGTAGCACCAGCCGACGTTTCACAAAAAAAATGTTATCTGGCAATCTAGCTCAACTTTGGACTAAATACCATTTGTTGATAGCATTGCCACAACATTGACGCAGTAACGTAGCCAGCCCAAATTTTTGGGAGGGGCCAAACATTTTGACTTTAAGCGCAAGCAACAGTATTTTGTTTGGGACACCGCCTTTTAAAACACAAAACGACAAGATATGCTAAAAATTGGGGGGAATGGCCCCCTTGCCCCCCTGGCTACGCCTATGCATTGGCCTATATCTTCAACTTGAATGTAGTAACTTTGCAAACGAGCACCAAGATGCCAAGAACAAATAATATCTTTACAGCTAATAAGCAAAAACTGAAATGCCTGCCATACAATTTTGCTTTGCTATTCTGTTTCGATATATCCTTAATTCTATCGTCTGCAAAATGAAAGAATTGCCAATCTTGTTCATGGGAAACTTTTGCTGTGTCATCTTATCCCATGGCAACTTGTGACTGTCCCATCCCATGGGATTCTCATGAAACTATAGTAATACGAAGTATTACACTGCACCATGTGCATGTCTGATATCTAGCCTGGGCCCAGCAGTGACTAAAACACCCTTAGAACGTCCAATTAGGCAGGCCAATGAAAATCGAATAACACTTTTTATAGTTTTCATCTAAAAAAGGGCCTAACAACCATATTATCAGGGGCTTATAGCATCACTATATATACCATGGCACTGAAGCTCTACGTGCAGTATTAACTCTGTTGCGAGCATTTATAATAATGGTATTCAATTTGAAAAAATTATTGTTATATGACATAAACTTGCTAACAATGGGACATGGGACAAATTTCAAATCTACCGCCCCATTCCCGTCGAAAAGCCTGGAATTTTCACAGAGTTTGACAGAGACACTCCACAGAGTTAAGCTATTTTGCGCGTTGCCTTCGTTGAACTGGTCATCAGGGCAGGCAAACATCTGTATGGATATCTTTTGTGTACAGCATGTTTTATTTCTTTAATTTGTTACCATGCTACGTGAAATGTCCCGAATGAAAATATGAAACTGCAGCTGTAAAGTCTGCATTTTTGTAGCCTTTTATTTCATTGAAATTGTGACTCATTTTCCAAAGAATAACTTTCTTTAAGATTGCGTGCAATCACCCGCGCTAGACTTTAAAACGCTTGTTTAACCAGCAAATGTGGATTTTGTGCAATTACCTTCGCATAGTTACTAACCTGAAGAGCCTGTTTCAGAAGATTCTTCACGACGCTTAATAGTGCGACAAATGAGTGCTGGCTTACCACCAACAAAACATGCTTTTTGCAACATTTGTAAAAACAGCAAACTGTTGAATAAATTACTGCTGAGAATCGGTTGACGAAGAGCAAAAGAAGTTTTCGTTGAACGCGTTTTGACATTAGCGGCGCACATTTGGTGTCTTTGAAGTCGGGCGTGGTTAAAAATAGTTATCCAACCCACATTTGTTGTGCTTGTACTTTGACGTCAGGGCACAAACACCAGTGGTGAGACAGCTAATTCGTGACTTAACATTACGCACAAACGAATGTAATATTGATAAAGTTCACACAAGCACGTAAGTCTCCTGCATCAAAGGCAGTTTCATTTTGGGACAGGTGTTTAAGATATATGCTTGACCAGACAGAATAATAGATTACAACGGATGCGACTATAGCTCTTCGGCATTCCATCTGTGATTCACTGTTTTCTACTGCGATGCGCATCTGATCCAATCACGTGACGAGACAGGCATACAAACACAAAAGCGGCAGCTGTTTGCTTCCCATTCGAAAAATCTAGGCAACCACATGAAAAAGTTCGGGGATGGAACCGAAATATGTTTTTCATTTATAATTCTAAGGGCATCTGTAGTGAACACAAAGCTTCTTCAGTCTTGCAATACTTTTTCGTTCATTGGTGTAAAAATTTTTTTGAAAATTTTCCTGATAAGGATTTTAGTGATTTGCTGAGAAGCAACTAAAGGTGCACCTCAGTAACTAACAATCACTGAGATATAATCGTAGATATGGCAAAAAAAGTTGTTACACTTCGTTTCCATTAATATTTTCACCGAAAGGCATTACCGCGTTGTTGGTTTTCCCAAAATCAGGGATTTTTTAAGGAAAATGTTAGGTACCCGGTATGGACCTATAGTAGGGTTGCCAGATGCATTTTGTAAAAATACCGACCATTTTGTCAACAGTGCCAGATCTAAGCTGTGTTGTTATAATCAGAGTAGCCAACCTGTGGTGTGTTCACCAAAAAAAGCCAGACCTTGTTCCAAAAAAACTCAGGAAAAGGCAGATAGAGGTTTTGAGACATATACACGTAAAACATGCATAACCAAACACAAAATAAACATCAAAACTCGTCAGAAACATCGCTATAATACAGTTTCAATCTTTAGAAGCATTTTCTTTCCCCGTAAGTACACTGTCGTAAATTTTTTCTTATCACTAACATCCATCACTTTTAGGGCAACAGTAAAGTCTTTGCAATATTCAGTGCACCCTGCATGGTTGCAGACTCTCGTCAGTAGAGATTTGTAATGAATACGCAGATTAGACAATATTTTGCCAGAGCCAAGCTTTTCCAACTGAAAAACGCCAGAAAAAGTGAGATTTTGTCTGGCTTTTTTATTTCCAAAAATAGCCAAAGGTTTCAAAAAAGCCAAATTGGCAACCTTGGTTGTAATTCGTAAGCAGCACAGTGAAAACCGAGTGGCAAGGAGTATTGTTAAACCACAATAATTTTCCCGTATTTTGGCTGGCTCATTACACTTCGGTGTGTGTGTGACGTGACAACGCACTAAGGATTGCATCGACAGCAGCAAATAAACTTCGCTGAAAGAACTGTCCTGACAAGATTCACTACCACTAGAGTCATTATAATTTGAAAAGTTCTGCGTTAGTTCTTTTTGAAGTTGCGGCAAATTGTTTATTTTCAAAATACCGGCTTCAGGCACTGATTTTCAAAATACCGGCCTTTTACCGGCCTCTGCTAAATTAGCAGTAAAATACCGGCCAGGCCGGTGAAATACCGGCCATCTGGCAGCCCTAACCTGTAGGGACCCGATTTCTCTGATTGTAGGGACCCGATTTTCTCTGATTCTAGGGACCCGATGATCACTTTCTCTGATTCTAGGGACCCGATTTTCAATTTTAGGGACCCGAATTTGTGTTTTCTTATATAGAGTTTCTTTGAATGAAAAGAATGCTCGTAAACTCACTTCAAAGGCATTGCCACAGAAATTTGTCAACTCTCTTTCCGTGTTTCATTGCACTCAGGCCCGTCGCCAGGATTTCGCAACAAGGGGCCAAAGACCAAAGGGGGGGGGGCACATTTTTAAATAGAATATAGGATGTATGCAGCAACCGGAGGGCCAAACATGAAATGGAGGGGCACAGATTTTAAATGGGGGACGGGCACCACTGCCCCCTCCCACTGGCGTCGGCCCTGATTGCACTGTAACTAATTTGGCAAAATAAGCTAGGAATAGTGTTTGATAAACCAAGGAATATTTAAATGCAAAAGCCTTGGTAGCAACTGAACATTTTAGGAAATCAATAGTAATAAACGTGGCAACTCGCAGTAGAGATTATTATGTAATATGTTTAAGTAAAGATAAATAAATTAATATCGCAACCGATTTCATGTCGGAGTATTTTTCTGTCTTAAGAAAGACTCAAATAAAAAAATTACGAATGCCTTCCAATGCACACCTTTGTTTTTCTGTGTTGTTTTATTTTCCGTATTGCCTTTCTCTACTAACCACAACCCGTCAACAGCAGAGATTCGGAATACCTTTCTACAAACATTAAATTTGTCAGCACCTCACCGGTGCCATGTCACCTGTGATGAATCGCAAACGTTTCAGAGCTCTTCAGAAGCTAAAGATGCCGATAATAACGTGATTAAATACATTCCACTTCAAGGCAAGCGACGTCATGCATGAAGTGCCCGACAAAATATTCTCGCCATAATATTCAAATAACTGCGACCGAGTGCATTTCAGAAAACGTGCGAGTTCCAGAAAGGCCTATGCAAAAATCGCAGGTGGATCAATGAGAAGAGCACGTGAACCAAAAGCCGCCAAAAAATGTCGCTGCGACGGCAAACTGGACAAGGGATCTTCGCAGACTGAGCAAAGCATCCCTTCTCGTTCATTTGCTTAACAGATTGTTTCTCTTCCATCTGCCTAAAAGAAGGCAGTTTTCTTTTTTTTCTGAAGTAGACTCACAATTGTATTCAGAAAGTCAGGCCCGAAACACTATCGACTCAACTTTTGCCTTTATAAATATTGCAGAAAATAATAGCGTTCTATTTACAGCAACCACAATTTTACTGGTTTTTGTTAGTGAGATTTCATTTATAACGTGAAACGTTGTGGGAAACTATTCAGGGTAATCCGAGAGCGATTTCCTTTCCACATCTAAACTTTACAATATTTTTATCTTGCATTCCAATTTGGGATAGCAGGAAAGGTTAAATGAAACCTCTAAACGGTATAGAAACCAAATTTCAATTACTTATGCTCTGATAAGATGTTTTTTTGTCTACTACGATTTGTTTTTGGGTGTAGCCCAGGTTATTGTAAAACTCTACCGTAAACACGTTTTGTTCGAGGTAGCCTAACACTTGTATGTATTAAAGATGAGAGGTTAGGGAAGGTATGGAAGTTTGAAACTAGTCCATTACCAAGTATAAACTAAAAGATGGAATATACAATAAAATCGCTATTGGTGGTGTATATCTTTGCTGAAAAATAAAACTTTGCATGAACCTAGTTGCACAAAATTTGCACTACAAATCACTGACCTTGTGTATTTCTTGGAAATTGTTTGCCAAATTAACATTCACTAACATCTACTAAGCGCGTTGACATATCCATACAAACTTTCATATCCATACAAACCTTTCTTGCGTAGAGCAACCGGAAAATCTAAGTAAATCTACATTGTAGAGTAGTTGTGCATTGAAAGTACATCTTGTTGGCGTACAAAGGCTAATGCGTAGGTGAGGAAGAAACGGATTCAACTTGGTTTTGAACAGCGCAATCGAAGTGTTGTTTGGTGTTATGCAGAACCGTCGCCAGAAAGTCTTTAATAGGGGGGCTTTACATTTGTGCAGGGGGACATGACATTGAAAATTTGATAAAAATTCCACTGATTTATACTGTTTCATATTTCAATTTGGGGAAATTGTTGCTTCGCTTGGGGGTCTAAGCCTACCAAAGCCCCCCCCCGTGGCGACGGTACTGCTTTTACGCAGTTGTACCGTAAGTGACAGTGCCTTTTTTAAAGGGATTTATGCAACGCATCCCAAAAAGAATGCACTATCAAGACTATCAAGACAAAAGCAATAATTCGAACAAGATGGGCTGCTCCCCGAACTGCCGGGGCTACTCTTAACTTTCTTCACCAGAGGTTCAGAAGCCGTCTGTTTTCACTGAAGACGTAATACATTTGGGCTCCTCGTTCACCGGACCTCAACCCCTTGGACTTTTTCTTGTGGGAAGATGCCATGGACAATCTGAACAGAAATAGCCTGAAGTCAACTCCGGAACTCGAGGCTGAGATCACAGAGTTCATCAGGAGGATCCCAAATGAAATGTGCGAACGAAAAATGTCGCCATCATATTCAATCCCTGCATGAATCGAAACGGAAGAAGCATCGGAAATTTCATTCACTACCGAGAGCGACGATGAAGAACAAAAGTGAAAAATCATGAAACTGGAGACTGTGACTTTTAAAGAATAAAGATACTAACTTGATTTTTTCAGAAAAAACGCCCGGAGGTTTGCTAGCACTGGATAAAATCACTAGGAAGTGCAATAAAAATCATAGATTTAATAAGGATGTAAAATATTGCATTTTTGGGACACCGTGTATCATTATCAGACTTTTCAAGTACTTGAAATAGTTTTTCCGTGCCTTAGCTGCAATCATGCTCGTGTATAACGAATTTTCTCAAAATACTAGGATACAAAACCACACGGAAAGAACGAGGATAATCAGCAGGCGCTTGCCCTCAGCTGCATAAATCTCGAAATCTGCATNGTGTTTGTTTATANCTTCGTTGAGGGAAACTAAATCGCGTACAAAACAAGCNGGTTCGACAAACAAAAGGAGCGCCACGCATTAGAATGCATTACTTTTGCCAAGTAGATCTTCAAAAANTGAATNACCCTTACCAGTGTANTTTCTGTCGGAAAGTAGCGGTACTCTAATTTGATTAGAAGCAACTTACTACTATAAAGTGAAAATCGCTCTTGCGAGGATTCAGGAGCTGGACAAAGTAAGTTTGAAAGTATCTCATCATTATCCTGCCGTTAACGCAAGTTGAGCTTTAGGAATGTATCAACCTCGTGACTTTCAGCAACAAATCCGGCGCACAATGATTATGTACTTGCACTGTTTTTTTTTCTATAAATGGGCTGAACGTTATTTGTCACAAAAATCAGCACCGGATTTAGGGGGTGCCCAAGGGGCCCGGGCCCAGGGCCCCCCACCAAGAAGGGGCCCCCACCATGTTCATGTGTTTGACCATACATACGACTTGTGCGTGCCACTTAGTCATTTTTATTAGCGAGGAAAGTTTGTTTGTAGACGCTATCAAATTATCGGTCGTCCAGACGGCAGTATTTCACTTGAATATTATTTGATATTGTGACGAAACCACTACTACGCTTATTGTTTTCCTGAAAGTTGGTCAGGTGTCTAAATCTAGTGAATGCAAAGCCAAGCCCCGTAGAACGCATTACCTTACGTCTCTACGCGTTACTGGTAGATTTTGCGTCTGCCTTACTCATAATTGCGCAGGTCGCACTTGAGTAGCATTGTTAAGTAGGGCTACCATACGTGCTCTTTTTGGAGTAGCCTACATCTTCAATGTTTTGATGAGAAATGAGGTAATCTCCGAGGACGTTCAAAATTGTTAAAATATCCTCCTTTTTGCATTTCTTATTTTGCATAGCTATAATCACTGGCGTAACTAAGGGTTTGAGCCGGGGTGGTAAACTTAGATAAAAGGGGCCACTGGCCACTGTGCGGGATCCCTAGCCAACACTCAGAAAAAAACTTGAGAAATGATGGTGAATCCGGATGTGGATGGCTAAACTAAAACCCTAAATCATCAGAAAATAATCCAAAAACACACAAAAACAACAAGCTACTGAAAATCAAAAGAATACTAAAACCGAAATATAGGTTAAGTGGGAGACCGGTTTTTACATTTAGCTTGCCAAGGGGGCGATTCGCCCCTCTGACCCCCGTCTGTTACACCATCGGCAATGATGTATTGTATTTTACATACAGTAAACTGCCCCTACTCAATTGCAACAAGATACAAGCTGGTGACAGAGGTTAGTTTGTCGAAGGGCCTATAAGTTGTCTAATTAATCTATGTTTTGGTTGATTGAAGTTGTATCGTGTTTCGCCACTATGAAGGCAAGGATTCAATAGAGACAATCAAATGTACATATTAAGCCAACTTAAATCAGCACTAAGAAAACTCAGAGACTGGAGCCACGAGCATTCAATCGAACATATAAATCAGTGGTTCCTAACATTTTCTTTCCCATGCCTTCCTTAAGTGCTTGTCTTTTGTTTCAAGCCCCCTGGCTATAAATAGTTGTAAAAGCAAATGTATTTTTTGGTAAATTTGTTAATTGTTAATGAAACTTTAAATGTTGTGCAGCGCGGGCTCCCGCCCACTGGAAATTTACTGACGCCTCCAAGGGATGCGCGCCCCCAGGTTAAGAACCACTGGTCTAGATGCTACGCTTACATTTAATCGCAGATGTAATTAGTCACTATGAAGAGTTGATACAGAACTAGCCAGTCAGGTCAATCAGTGTGAACAATATCGTAAATCGCATCTGCCTTCAACGTTTGGTTTCTGTCGTAAAATTTATTGCTGAGCGACTAGCGTTTAGGGCTGATGAAAACGTTGAATCGCCCAGAACGTTTTTCCAAAAAATTTTCAAAACTTCCTTCAAGGAAATGACGCGATTTCTTTCAAGCGAAGACGCGATGCTTCTAGTGACTGGTTTTGCAACAGTTTCACAAATTGCTAATCATAGTCAAATACCATGTTGCATCATAATGCTTTGTTACAGTTGAGTTAAAAAATGTAACGTAACAATATTACGTCATAAATATCAATGATATGTGGAAATACTAGTGACTTCATGAATCATCCCCTATCCAAATATCTTGTATCCGCACATGGGGCCTCCCACCACGCCTGGGCCCCAGGCCCCACCATCTGAATCCGGCGCTGACAAAAATACAAATACTCTTGAGGAACATCACATCGTTTGTGAAAAAATTTCAAAATTACTCATGATTCGAAGATCAGCTGCAATTCGTTAGAGGGTTTCCCAACATTGCTATTGCGCAAAAGCAACATCCAAAACTTTTCAGTTCTTGATACAATTACAAACGGCTTGCAACAAAACTCCATTCTGTCAAGACTCAAAAATTTGCTCAAGGTTTGTTTACATCATTTGACAGCAACAGTGTCATAAATTGCATTCTAACTACGTAGTGAAAAGTTATCCCAAGAAACCTTGTTCATGTACTGCAGAAACTTCCCAAGATATCAAACATTTGACCGATTCTCGTTAATAATTTTATGCAGTTCTCGGGAGTGTCGACCAAACCGAGTATAGGCAAACATACCGTTGTATTTGCTGTAATTCAAAAGATCTAAGAAAATGTAAACAGTGCTTCGGAAGAGCTGAAAAATTCAGTTAGCCCACCAGTACCATGAAGTCAAAACTGAACAACCTAAATGGTAATTATCCGAAATGTTTTCTCTGCAATACTCTGTGAACAATACTCCGGTGCTCTTCTCACATGGATTTCAAACATTTCAGCGCCGTGTTCTGATTGTCGAGAACAACTTTTCTTCACGCTTGACGGACTGGAAATATTTTCTAAGTTTACCTGTAAGTGCAGGGTCACGCTATTTCTGTAAGTAACCCAGACTGTTTCAAAACCAATGTAGTCGAGAAATGCCATACAAAGTACAGGAGCTGTACAAATANTTCGGTACGGTGAAGTACCACCTCGTGCAACGTGCTCATCACAGCGTATTGTAAGCAATGTCAGGTAATCAGGTGTTTTGATCAGAATGCCTATTTCGCTGGTACTGTTGTTGAATCTCAAGTTCCAAAAGTGTTCAAAGATCAACAAGCCTTGACCTTTATATGCCGACATAACCTTTTTGAACTACACGTAAAGTGGCATCGATTGCTATTGCCCTGTGAACATCGCTAGTTTCTTGTCATTTGCAGATTACCATATGCCATGTGGACCATAGATGTCACGAAGAAGCAGCCATTGATCTTGGCGCCCTGGTAAAAAGCATGGATTAACATAAATTAACTAGTTTGGAGTCGCTCATATTTCTTATGATATACTCGTACTTGTCATATATATACTTGTCGTTACTGTGTCAAATTCAAGAGTGTAATAATGTCTATTCCTCACCAAACGATCATCGCGCCCTCTGATGAAATTGTGACTCATTTTAGCACAAGCACTTCTTTTCATGGGTTCTCATCTCTACCACGCAACATAGAGTAAATTAAAACCTTTGTTGTGCTTCCTTTTCCAACTGTTCCCCAAATCCCAAGACTGGATCTGCCAAAATTTGTTGTAGCCCTGTATTTCATTGAGTTCAAGTTACTATGATGCCATGTTCGCGCTTCAGAATATTGGAGAAACATTCTTTTCTCTATTTGCTATTTCTCTATTTGCTATGTCGAACACTGCGCACTGCCGAATCTCTACGACAGGGATGGTGAATCTGCGGCACGTGGATCAAATGCTGTCCGCGTAAACATTTAAAGGTCACATCAAAATTTTCGTCACCCAAGTTAGAATGCAATATCGCGTCAAAATGAAAACCCATGCTAAGCAGATGCTTAGACAGCCAATCTGAAGAAGTCTTTCTCGCTCCTCATAGTTTGCTCTCCTTATTTTCCTTAGGAAGATAGAGGTAGAATTTTAAGATAAAGTTAATGACTTTTCGCGGCCCACCAGCGATGTTACAGAATTCATTCGACCGGTGATAGCACATAGGTTCACCGTCCCTGCTCTACAAAAAGAATAATTGTTTTGCGAATTTCTAAAGCGAGCCTGAATTTCCAAAGCGGCTACGGATCAAACAGTCCTTAAAAAAGACTATCTGATCCATAGCTGAAGCCTTTTGAGGCTTTACCGATTCGGGCCAAAGTGGACCTGGGAATAACAATGGCTGAAGGGTATTCTAGTGTGCAAAGAACTGCAGACCTCATGAACTGCAGTCTCTTTGCGAGACTACGCATTGCGCATGCGCGTCCAGTAGTAAAAACAACGAAAACCCATTTGCGTTCCACAATCAACAGTCAAATGCAGAATCGTTTGAGCTCTCGTATGATTATGTGCTTTTTTCAAAAAAAAAACATTATTAGCTTCGTCTGAAAAGCTTCTTTTGACTGCACAGTCCGACGGTGGAGCGTCTGTTTAGCGAAGCGTGCTGCGACGAAAGATCAAAGTTGACCGACAGCAAAGTGACGCAACGATTACTTTCATCTTCGTTCGCTTGATGCTGCCGCACCACTAGTGACAAGGGTGGTTCGAAAAATCGGGAAAGTATGTCAGGAGGTGAATGCAAGAAGCGGAGCGCCAGACATTTTGCATGAAACAACCAATAACTCCATCTACGATAATTTTTATGGAAGTCTAGGAAGGAAAATCCATGCAGGCTTGGATTTCAAAACTTTTTTCAAAAGGTGAAGCTATTTCCCACAATGATGCGGAACAACAGGCCTTCAGGTATTCAGAGAAAATAAGTAGCATAAGAGAAAAACTGAAAAAAGTCAGAAAATAATCAATGAAGTGCTTTTTCAGTTCTAAATTGAGCCTTCGCATTAGGCATAGCGGGATGAAAAATGCTGGGTTTTCATGAACTTAGTCATCAAAACGTTTGGCAAAGCCAGGTGACCGCTTGAGCAGTCGCTAGGATCGATACTAAAACTATATTACAATTCATTGTTTTAAGAAAGCTTGTTCCACTGTGGGTTTACAAAAGGTTTTTCCCAGAGCTCTGAGTATGTGTGCAATTGTTGTTGATTAAGCCAACTTTGCTACTACAGCTAACTTTAGTGGAATGACTTTTGATGCAGTCCTGAATGAGAGCGGCGTTTATTTCTAAGCTTAGTTAAGAGCATTATATATTTGGTGATTGATAAAAATTTCTGAAATTGAAAATATCAAGCCATTTCTGTGATTGCACTGAGGTGGAAACCAAAGACTATTTTTGAGCAGTTGATGGGTCTCCGAAAAAAGCTCAGGAGCAAGTTAATTTTTTCTTTTGAAAAGCCGAAAAGTTGGTGAAAGCATGTGGTGTGAGATGTTCAAATTGCGAATTGAAACGCAGTTGAAAATAAATAACAAACGGACGCCAAGTGACTATTTCGCTACTCGCGAACGGAAACAACATGTAATTAAAGTGTGCTTAATCGTCAGAAAATGACGTAATCTGACTTGTAAACACTTTGCGGTCGTACCTCCGCCGCAGATCAAAGCTTGAAGGGCGAAACGTTTTCTGCACATGACGAAGTGCATCCGCAGCGGATCTGTGGCTGTGTTTTTTGTGGATTTTGCAGGATCGAAATTCCGTGTAGAGGTTCTAATGCTTGGGGAAATGATTTAGTAATGAACTTGCCATGAGCTGCAGAGTGTGTGGGATGTGGTTTATTTTTTCAAAGTCACTAATGGCTATTAATCATATTCATGATTTGTAGTCCGTTTCATTTTAGAGTGAATTTAAGAAAACTTTGCCTGCCTGTAATAAGCAGAATAGTAAAAGGATGCGCGGGTCCAGGGCTGCCAGATGCCGTACTTACAAAAATGAGACATGTTTATTAAAAAAATTAGGTGCAAACACGAAACTTCCTGAAATCCCAATATACAAAGATATAGTGAAATTTTTACCAATCTTCCAAATGTTCACAACTTTCATCTACTTTTTGGATGCAAGTTGAAACAACGTTTTGCGCACTTGCTTTTTTGCTGACACACATTTCATGCTTATAATAAGCATGTTTTTGTTTTGCGCCGCTTCCTACGTCTGCCTCGTCACACCTATAATAGTATAGTTACAAGTATTGAAACCAGAAAATCGCTACTTTTTGGCTCAGCGTTTTTGATGGACTTTTTCTAAGTCTTTTGTAACGCAACTGAGCAATTTTCTGATAATACTGCATTCGCTTCAGTGTAAATAATTTTCGCCCCGTGTGGCGTGATGCAAACAATGTCAAGAACGAAAGTGATTGTCTCATCAGTATGCAAAGCATCCTGCTGAGATAGACACGAAAAAGAAAAATTTCTATGGGGTCTGGCAACATATTTGAGTAGCAGCAGAAAGTGAAGGCAGGAGAGAATAACTGCGTACTCGTTATGAAAGGCGCTATCGCTTTGCTGGCAAGACGTTTTATAACACAAAAATTATCGTTTGTTCACCGTTCTAATTGTACAAATTGTTAAGAAGCAGAAAATTGTTTAGAAGCATTACTTTCAGCAACGCTTACATTTTAATGTTACCTAAAATGATTGTGCAGCTTTTTGCTTTCAACTTATTTCAAGTAAAGCATTTGATGACTATTATCGCAAAAGAAGGAAAAGAAAAGCTAAAGCTTTGTAAAATGTAGATGATAACAATGGCATTGTTTTTTTTTGAAATGTACTTGGTGTTGAAAGTTAGCAGTTACAGGCTTTGATCAAAGAAAACTTTCATTCATTTATTTTATCAGAGCTCAGGACTAAGAAGTAGGGTGAGAGTTATGAATACTTTTGCAAAATTCTGCTGCATGTTCACAGCCCCAGAGCAGCGAGCTACAGACTTGTTTGAGAATAGTAAAATATCTTACGCTTTTCATTTCTGAACTTAAAAACGAAAACATTGTGCTGATCAGAAGGGCAAAACCTTCATTCGGAAGTTGCGGTGTTCTTGAGGTATTTCAAGTGTCGGTGGTGGCATGAGGCATTGTTTTCTTTTAAGCTGAAGGCTTCAAGTAAATTAACTCAAGGCTTATCTCAATTCTCGACTTTTGCTCCACTTTTATGATAGAAACAGTTTTGGTAATTTTTGATTTCTGATAGAAAAGACTCGATTTTTCTGATAGAAACAATTTGGTGCATTGATGCAAGGGTTGCGCTGGTTGGTGTGTTCACGTCCACTATTTCACTGTTGGCGATTTGACGCTCGTAAGTGCTTGAGCCAGCACGGCTTTGCGATGGGAAAGACATTTGAAATGTCAAATCGTCAATGAACCACCGTCAAGGTTGCGTATCAAGTGTTCTTTGTGACTCGATAACGCGCTGTGACATCCTGGAGGTGACGTGAAAGACAAGAATGCCAGCGTCCGTAAGCAAGAGAATGACTGCTTGGTGAACGAAGTCTGCCTCTTGCTAGGAAGGAAGCGCAGGAAACCCGATTTGCGTAAAAAGCAGCGAGCGTTGGTATAAAAGGTGATTTGCCAGATATGCACACCAGTCCAAACATGCTTATCGGGTAGTAAAGAGTAGGCAAGGCACAGGAAAGCTTTCCCAGACAAGATCGTTAATCTAAAAATGGTAAATAGCATTGGCAGATTTGCAGCTAACTTATATTTTGTTGTTAAATCTGGCGTGAGTCACGTAATTGTTATTCAACAAATGATGGTCAAGAGCAAAGCTGAAGAGAATGTGCGGAGCAACTTTTGGTAATTTTGATCAATCTTGTTATGTTACAGTACTCTTCTTAGTGCCCTCATGGTTCCCTTCAAGTAGCCTTACTTACATTAATGTTAACGGAGAAAAACACTGAAGCACTTACGAAACTCAAAGCTAGAAATTTAGTAGGTTTATCACGTTTCCAAGAAACACACAACCATTACTAAATAAATAAATTCATTCACCAAAAACGTCCTATAAAAATCGCAGTTAATAGGGTCTTCCTCGGCAGCAGCAAGCAATGACCTAACTGTCGCTTTACAGCAGAATTTATAATGCTAAGAAATATAGCAAGATGCACCAACGCGATTTATGGACGCAGCTTAGATTTGCCCATTCTGCCAAAGGTGCTGTCGTTGATACAAATTCTGACAAAAACTTGAAAATCTTAAAATACGAAGAGTTAAGGCCGGGTTGGTTGACATTTGGAGCACTCGCAATTTAATATTGCAAGAGGGAAAAGTGTTGCCTGAACAAGGATATTTAAAGAAACAGCAAAGGTACTTCAGCTGAAGCAATGATTAGAAACAAAATGGCTAAGAGCAGCGTGGTATAAGAATGTCAAGAAACAAAATGGTAGCATTTTTTGAAAACTGATATTTACTACAGATGCAGAATATTGCAGTCGAATAATAAGCGATTTGCTAGGGAGTGTCTTTTAGCGTTTAAAAGAGAAGAAAAAAGTTTTAGCTGACGCTTTAACTTTTAGTATAATGCCTTAAAACTTTTTTTTCAAATGTTCTTTACTGTTCTTTGCCTGAGCCGGAAATAAAAACAAACGTAAAACAAATGAAACCACAGCTGTTGCAGTGGTAATTGAAAACTTTTATCCAAAGCCTATGTGCGCCATACTGGCATTTGTAATCACCTAATGGTGCCCCACCTGTGCGCGCGTTATGTGTTGAAACTATTGCCATGATGTTCAGCGAAATAAAAGTTTATTGGAATAACTAGCAAACCATCCTTCAAAGCACGCTTTCGAGTACAGGGAGGCAGTCACTTAAAAGTCATTGGCGCGATACTCGTAGCGAACTTCTGAAGAGCTCTCAAACCCTGTTTATTTATTAAACACCTGTATGTATCACTTACTGCTTTCAACAAAATCACCAATGTTCGACAACTAGAACCATTTTACGACCAAGCCATGGTTCTTAACAAGCAAAGTAACATATTCCTTGAATTAAGCAGGTTAAAACAGTTCAAATTGGTCAAAGTTTTAATTACGGTGAACCGTTNTTCTAAACTTGCTCTTCACTTTTCAAATTATCAAATATTGCTCAATCGTAACATTTGGGAAAGCGCACATTCTTCAGGTGTAAGTCACAGGGAAAAATCGTTTTCACAGCAATCATGCCTTTTTAATAAGTAGTTCAACTGGTCACGTCTCACTGACCGCACGCGTCTCTTCTTCCGAAAGCAGCATCCGGGCAAACATAATTACTGCGGAGAACTCGTAAATGTGGAGCGAAAAGAACGCTGTGCTTAACGCAGTTGTGTAAATATTGAGAAATAGTTGTTCCGTGAATGCTTTCTCAATGCTTTTCTCATTTGTTTCGCAAACGAATGACAGTTGAATTTTCTGCTTAAAGTAAANGGCGAACGAAAAAGTGAACAAAAAGCTAGCCAGAGCGAACTCAATATATCTTGCAGTTGAGAAAAATCGTAATCTACTCGTAAGAAAAAACAACATTTTAAGTGTGGATGGTAAATAGTTTTGAAAATGAAGAGTTTATGATATGTGAAATATACTTGATTTTTATAGTTATTTTACATTTTTACATGCGATAAGTACACTGTCAAAATAAAATTTTGCTTCTAATAGAGATACATCACTGAAATGTATCCCATAGTGATATTTATTGTAATAGCTGCTTCCAGCGGCACACCAACTGGATCTAGAAGAAGATCAACCCTAAACCACCGTCCTGGAATTGTATACAGAGATCCGCTGATAGCCACAGCATCGTTTCCGTTGGTAGGAGAGAAGGATTANTCATCTCGCTGCCCAGAACGCCACCTCATGGCATTGCACAAGTTTCGCGAATTATCAGTCGCCAAGTGCAACGACGGCAGCCCGGCAGGGTACGCAAGCAAGTTACATGTTCCAATTCAGTGGTTTGATATCGGAAACCTCAGGCTGAGAAACGTTATAACATTAGCTGGCCTCATGCCGACAAAAGTGTCGGCTACCGCTTTGTATTAGCCTGTTTCCTTTACTGTATTTACAGTTGTGGAAGAAATGCTTTCTTTTTCGCTATTCGGGCAAAACTTGCATAGACGCACAATGTTTGCGTCTTCGATTTGATTTGCTGAGTGTCTGAAAATTTTTACACTTCACTATAGAAGAAACACTTGCGATTTGTAGAGCTTTAAGCAGAAAACTGTGATACATCGTTGTGGAACTACAAAAGCCCGTCGCTTGTCATTGGATACAGTCCAAGTTCATGTCCATGTGCAGCAGGCTGTGGAAGGATTTTTAACTGATGTTTCGTTGCACTCTGCCTTAAATTCCATCAAGTCATTTTGTTTCGATTGAATCGATCCCTAGTTCTGTAGAAAACATATTCAATTTGTTTAAGCAAGATATTTCTAAATACCGCGTAACAAGTGAGCTTCACGTTTGTATCGTTTCTGCTTACTGCTTGGGTTTTGGTTTTCGATTTCAAAATTAAACTGCGAGCTAGTTCAGGAATTATTGGCTAAATTCTTTTCAAGAATTAATTCGTTACTGAGTTAACAAAAGTGGCATATGCGCAAGAGACCGAGTCTAGTTGGTTGCACTACTGCAGAAGACTGGCACATGCTGAAATCACACCAATAACGTTTCACTTTCAAAGCAAAAGATTAGTAAGTAATCTAACATAGCTACGTATTGAAATCAGATGAAAGTAGAACAAATTATTCGAGCGATGTAACCAGTGTCGAAGTGAATGCAAGAATTTTGAATCGAATTGTTGACTAGGCAGAAAACTAGCCAGAGAAAAATTAAAGAAACAATGGTCATTGGTCATACTTCAGTCAAGGAAACTAAGACGAATCACCTGCTAAAATATGCCTTGTTAAGATGCTTAAAAATTGCTTAGTGGATATCTTCACAAAAAACGACAATAAAAAGGAATAACTTTCCTTACCGCTCCTCCCAAAAACGTGGTGAACGACATTTCCGCGATGCACTTTGACTACATCTGTGTAGGTGTATTTGCTGCAGAAATGTTTTCAACATGAATTTGATTCTACTTTTCGTCAAGCGTTTGCTTCGNAAATAATTTTCACTGAAATATAGAAGCGTTTAGGTTTGCCAATGAAGGTGATTATTCTGATAAAACGATCATTGCATTGTCGTGAATAATTNACTCCATATTGTCATTGCCACAGGCGTAGAAGGCGGAGGTGCAGGGAGGACTGTATCCCCTCCAATTATTCTATCATTTCAAAACATGATAAAANGAATAATTTCAAACATGATAAAATTTCTTCGTATAGAAATTGACATTGTGATCTTTCAAAAATTGGTTTGTGTTAATTTAGCTCTTTTCTGGCATTAATGGAGTGAAAATTGCGTTAGATGTACCTGTTTATCACTTGGAGAAGTTAAATTGTAAAATTTTTTGAAAGTCTACTTCTCGGGAATGTACATACTTTTTCGGGAAAAACAATGTAGTTCCCTACGATTTTATGGCTCCCCACTCCTATACTCACCGCTACTATCGTTTTATCGTATTTCACGTAACAGCCGCGAACATGCATTGGGACAAAAGCTTGACATCAGACAAGGCATGCACGCTGGCATGACAAACTGACTTTTGCATTCACAACAGGTATTACCTGCTGCGGCAACCTAAGAGTACACGCTGGGTGATTCATCTTCAAAGCGGTTGGTACTGCGCGGACAGAACAAGTTGCGATTTGAGAGAGAGGCACCATCCTACGTTTGTCAGCTCGCGGCTCTGGGATTCGTGCATGATGGGTAAAGCTCCTTAGCAAACTGTTGCTGAACAGTTGCTTTTGAAACTATGGCTGTCCCGACCATACGTCCTAAATGCATAGTTGCTCTTGTTGATTCATGGTGTCATCAATTAGGTGCTTTCATTTATTCGATAGAAATGTTTAATCAATTGCTCAACNTCTGCTTCTTGCTGCAGGAAGAGGGATTCTATCTACACGAGCAAGCAGCAACGCCTACTGGTTTGAAGCGAACATGGTGTAAGTGGTAGTTTTGTAATTACACAAAAATTATTGACCGGGCAAATTGCGACTCGCCAACATGTTTTGTGTGGCTGTTCTAGCTGAATAGCAATATCTCAAGTTATAGCGAGTTGTCGCTTCATATTTAATATTTGTTTCATTTATCAGTGTGCTTACAAGAATGCGTATGATTAGTTGCCAAGGAGTCTACACGATTTGATGTAGGTCATTTCGTGTGAAACTTGCATTCTTTAACGAACTGTATTTGAGAATGCAAACTGATTTTGCGGCTTGCTGGTGTTTTTGTTTTTCTGCCAATGACTCTTCTGTTAAACAAGTTTGCCCACCCCTGCTATAGAGTTGGAAGTACGGCCCATGTTTTCACAGCACTTTGTAGCGAGTTTTTCTACGAAAATGTGGGTGTTGGCAAAGCCATTGCTTCACAGCGCTAGTGCAGCACTTTTAATAACATTTAATATCTCAGTAGAAAAGCTTACTTGCTCGATTTTAGTCGAATTACACAAACAGGAGTGCCGTTTTCAGGTACATTCCTTACTGCTCAAGCGATCTCTGGTCGGGGCGAACAACGAATCAGCGACTTGGAAACAGTGAGTAATTTTGTGAAATTTGATTCTAAATCAGTGTTGCGTTTTCCACTACCGCTATATATTTTCTAATCTGGCAAATAACATCGTTGTCTTTGTGTAGGGCATGTTTCAGTATGTGCGAATTTCAAAACGCGTTCGCGAATTTTCAGTTTGAGTGGAAATGGTATTGTGAAATGAAAAGCTAAGCGTTTGGGTGTTATAGCTACGACTACAATAACATACCAGTTGTAAGCAAATTTTAAAAAACAATCACATCAAATTGAAAACCTCTCACATTGACATCTTGCGTTTCATTGCAAATTGCTTCTTCTTCATGCAAGTGGAGGAGCAAGGAAATTTTGCGGGTGCGGAACATTTTTGCCCGAATTTTCCCAAACTTGCACGAAAAATGTTTGTGCGGCAAACTTTTTGGAGGTGGCAGACACAAAAGATTGCTATGTTTTTTTGTGTGACCTTCAAAAGAAAGGTCTTCATGTTTTCTTTTTTTTTGGAGAAAAGAAATTCAAATTCAGACGTTTTTCATCAGTCGGTCGCATTTCTCAAATAGAACAAAGGTGTCGGAGCATTTGTGCCGGAATTTTCCGGGATTTTCAGAGATTTTTCCCGGATTGTCGACAAATCAAAACTTTTGGAGGTGAGCTTGCGCCTCCTGCGCCCCCGGTTCCCACTCCGCTGTCTCCATGAAACTCAGTAGCGTGAAAACACGGATTTCGGCAAAAAATTTGCTTTGATTTGATTAACGTCAACCACAATGCTACACCGATTTGAAATACCATGGTTTGATCGTTGGGTGTAGGAAAACGCACCAATGCCACATTGTTTTTCTTACCAATGTGCACTTTTCTCAAAGAAGATTGCACCGATCTTTCAAAGAACACTGAGCCAAAACAAGCTCATAATCAGGCAAACTAAAAATCACAATGATCTGCGAGCACAAAAATTTTCAGAAACATTCCACTTCATGGGCTCCGCCATTATCGAGCAAGTGGTACGTGCATTACTTGGACGCCACGGCTTGAGGAAAGCGAGTCACGTATTACTGACGGGAAGCAGTGCTGGTGGAACCGGAGTCTTTCTCAACCTCGACCGCGTACAGAGCTTACTCCGCGCCGCTGGCAGTGATGTTCAAGTCAGAGGTGTTGCGGATTCTGGCTGGTATTTGCTTCGACCGGACATCCAGCGCGACGTAAGTTCGCATTTGCTTTAAAAATTGTAAAGTCGAATAGAAATTTAGCGATGCGGTTGTCCGCTGTGAAGTTATGGACTATAGTTTGCACAAGTGACATTCACCAGGTNTTTTTTTAAGGAAAANGTTAGGTATCCAGTATGGACCTGTAGGGACCCGATCATAATTTTCTCTGATTCTAGGGACCCGATTTTCAATTCTAGGGACCCGCATCGAGTCCCTAAAACGCCTTAAAAAATCCTGCATTCACATAATTGATTTTTTTTCGTGAAAACCTCAGAGCGGCATCGCTCACATATTTGTTCAAAATTTAAAGTTCAAGGCTAAGTTTATAACTAAAAAAGAATGGTTTAAGAGGAGATTTGACAAATTCTACTCTCACTTTTTTTAGCAACTGCTCAGACTTTAAACTACTTTGTTTTTGCATCTCCTTTCAGTCTACGTTGTGAATTTTACGGCTTGGATTTTTCTGTTAATTTGGGGTATGTTATGGCTTGTCTTTCAACCCACCAAAGTTAATCGGTTTGCTTTCCATTCACACCATGCGTGCAGGAGTAGGCACCATTGTCCCCTGTCACTTCTCTTCCTGTTAATGATTTAGCGTGGGTGGAGCTGTCTATTTGAGAAACAGATTTGTTTTTTCAATTATAATGTGAAAATCTGATTCTTCTTCAGTCCATGTAGAACTTGCTTAATTGCAGCTTTTGTGATTTGGTTAGAGAAATTTGTCTAGTGGGTTGCCAAAGTTTTGCTTACATGACAGAATTGGTCTGAAACAATAGTTGCGCATACCATCACTGCTGAAAATATATGCAGGCCCTGCCTAGGTTCATGTGTGAGGTGATAGCACATAATTCAGCTGTTGCAAATTAAAGTTTCATTGCAAAGCAGAACTCATAGGGCACAACTAAGGGAGAGTTCTGAGGAAGGCGGAATATGAAAGGAACGCTGCAGCGCCCTAACATCATGCGCCACGGACTGAAAAGATTAGTAGGATGAAAGATCACACACACTGGACCTGATTGTTCTCTTGACGCCAGTGTAAAAACATTGTGAGGCACCAAGCCGATTTTCACGGTAGCTTGCACAAATTACGCCACTTACAAAAACGAGTTTTTGTACAACCACTGCCTTCTGGCGACTGCAGCGTTATGCAAAACCGCAGCCATAGTAAAACTGCCTCACAAAAGATCAATGGGACAAACGCAAGAAGAAACGTGGCGTAGCTCAATTTGTGACTCAACCAAAAGCAATCCTTAGGTGGGGTCGATTACTTGGAACTGGCGTGGCACGTGCGGGTATCAACATCGACACAACCACAACAGCATTTTGCTTTCATTTTTGAAAAGATTGTAAGATTATACCATAATCTCCAAGTGTCGTAAGAGACTATTTGACGCGCTGACCCTTATCCGACTGTTAAAGGGAGTTCAAGCTCGCAAACGAGAAAAAATGTTGCGATACCAAAATTCTTGGAACTTCAGTCGAAATGAATGAACTGCTTTGTAAATATAGTGCATTCAAGATATGGAAAAAATTTGTTATGCAACTCTTGCAGATTTTTTAGTGCAGGCAGCCAGGAGAGCTTCAAGCAGGAAAGAAAATATCCGGCAATTGAGAACTTGGTTGGGATTACACATTAAGACAAACAATTTTCTCCACGTTTTAGATTTTTTATTGCGATCAAACAAAAGCACAAAAAAGGAAGGCGTCAGCATGTTGTAAAACGGGAGACAGTTTTTGTTGGCCATTCAAAAGAACACCCGAACAAACTCGCGCACACGTGCACACACACACCCAGGCAAAATTACAATATCGCACTGTCCGGTGCAAATGGAGAACAGCAAATGCACCGTTGCAATAAAACAAGTGGTCGCAAGTTATGCTGCGTAAACGACACCTGGGTTTACTATTTCTGCTTCTTTAATAAAAGGATTTGCGAAGGTAATTTATTATGAAAAGCTTTTTCGACTTCATTGAGTACATCACAAGGTTTTGAAGGTTTTTGCGAATTTGTTTTACGAACGAACACTTCTTGTGACAACTGTCTCTGTTGTCAGGCAAGCTGCTCAGACGCATATGTTTGCGGTGCTGTCAGCCTCATTACCAAAGCTGTAGCGGCTTGGCGCCCTACACTGCCAACAAAATGTCTTGCTGCTCAAGATAGTGGAGAAAAGTGGAAGTGTTTTTTTGGACACGTCATCTATCCACACATTCAAGGTATGTTCTTTCTGCGTTCCTGTGGTTGTGTTTCTTCGATGCCATCTTAATTAGAGCATGTTGAGATGATAAACGGAAAGTGCGATACTGGGCTGGTGGTTGTTTGACAAAAATCTTTAATCTTACGATATTGAGTGAGGTTCCAGGGTACTTTGATTTGGTTGCGAATGCAGTCAAATGACTGCAATTCTTATAAAGCACGTGTATTTAAACAAGAAATTTTGGGCTAAGATAGCGAAACGTAAGTAAAAAAGAGTTTAAACGTCCGCAGCCGTCCTCATCGCTGTGTTTCATACGTGCCAAACAACTGAATCGAAAAAACACTAGCACGGTTGAAAAAGGTGAAAATGTATAAACATCCAGAAATACACCAACATTTTGTGCGGCTGAGGGTGCTGCAAAAATGTTTCATTTGATTCACAAAAGCAGCAAAGGACTGACATGAAACAAAACTTAAATTGAAACACAAGCCTATAGCCTGGCGTTGAAACTACGTTTTTAAGATTCTCCGGTTACATACACATGTCACTATTTATTTATGCCGCTATAGAATTGGCTGAAAACCTGATAACCATAGTCTACTCTAGAATATTCCATAAAAGCATTTTGAGGAGTCTGTTAAAATGAAATGTATTTCCATTCCAGGTCCCATTTTTGTTACTCAGTGGAAATTTGACACAATTCAATTGAGTCTAGACAACGTGAATTTGCTCGGTTACCGTTCTAACCTCACAAACATCTTCAACTACTTGAAGAAGCTGTCTTACGACTTCCAAGCCAGCCTGAGAAACGTGGAGTAAGTTCCAAAATAAATGCAATTCATGTTGTTTAGCTGCGCACGAGGTCATCTAAAATTATATAGTATGCCATAACAAAATTTTTCTTTTATAATAAAGTTGGACAACCGATAGTATATGTATTTTTTAAAAAGTAATACAAAACGTTTGGTTGTAGCGGAGATCTACAATGTTTGTTTATAGATTTGCAGAATCTAAAGCTTATTTTGAAAAATGTCGACGCAATCAAAGCTTGGTGATTTTCCCAGTCGATTAATAAAAATCGCAAATGTTGTAAACGTTTCAACTGGCACAGAGTTCATTGCAATGGAAAGTGGTTTCGAAACAGTTGCTTTTGGAACCAACTATGGACGTTACTGCACTGGTACTTTTGTTTTTTTTTAAGAATGCACTTTTATGCTTTGTTTTTAGACAGCTCAAGATCACTGTCTTGCTGCAAATCTTTACTCTAAAACTTTTTCTAGAAATTGTTTTTTACAGTGGCAATCAACTGCCCTGCCTTATTTCAGTGTTTTTTACTAAAAAGCTGAACGCTTGCACAGAAAAACCACCCGAAAGGCAGCTTTTGGTTAACGAAACACTTCAGTTTCAAGGCTACTAACGGAACCGACCACTGTGTTGTTGATCTACTAACTTTCACAATTGTTGAGCGATGTTTGGTAGAAACTCTTACGCTAAAGTTCTCTACGTTATTGCAAAATAAGGTAATTTTTGTCAGTAGAATCAGCCTAATGAGCGTTAAAGTTGTTTTCAACTACTGTGTTTCTTCTGACTGGAAAGTATCGTCAAACGTTTAAAACAGGCATTCAAACTTCTATTTTACAGCGCTGTTTTCGCGCCTTCGTGTATTGGTCACACAGTCCTGGAAACAAGGTAAGCGGTGACGCACCACAATCCTTTTACTTGCATGTATGCCGATGGTTTCCTTCATCGTCTTGACCACTAAAATCTACTAAATGTGAGAAAGTTGCACAAAAATTTTTATGTCACTAACAAGACCTTTTGTACTGTATTATGGACAAGCGACGCCCAGCTGATATCAAGAGATAGAAAACTGCAGATTTGAGGATTTGAAAGTAACCTGCAGACCAGTGCAGGATTTAAGGTAGCGAGGGGCCTGTAGCAATTAAACAGCGCCGGGCCCTAAGTTAAATATGCATATGAATAAGTGAACAACTGTCAAATCATAAATTTTTCGGGCGTCCATGTGACTACCATTAGGCATATTGAATTCCTTAAATACGAAAAAACTGATCTTAAATAGCAACTGGTGGGCATTATGTGCTGCATATCCTTTTTACCAAAGACGTAGATACGTAGCTTTTTACCAAGAAAGAATACTGTACAGCTCACAAGTACAGCACAGAGACAGTAATTAGTGCTTCCAGAATCATCAAGAAATTTGATCATTGGTATATCTACAGACAGCGTAGTCTCAGTATGTGTCGAAGTCGATTGTCAAAAGCAGCAAACCCCCTTCTTAAGATTACATTTTCAAGATTTTGCCACAGCGAATTTGTTTGTGATACTGGTATAATGTCTATTTCACATGGACGTTTATATTCTATACTCTTTAGAATCAGACTGTTCAGCTTGTTTTTTCTAATGGAGCTCCGTTGTTCATTCTACCACCTTAAGTTTAGAAAATGGCCATTCACCACTGCAGTTTGTAACTATGAGAGATAAATTAGTGCGCAAATAATTGCCCAAATTTGTATAAAATATATGAAAGAGGGAGTGGATATTAAGGGAGGCGATCGAGGCGGTTGCCTCGCAACTCCATTTACAGAGATATCGTGAGTGCCCCCTTTTGAGAGTTTAAGACTTAGTTTTTGCATTGTTCTGTTGAAACGCTTATTAATCACTCCCAGAGCCACATTCAATAAGCTCTGAAGCAAGTCATATGTTTTTCAAAATAAAGCAAAAATATGTGTAAATGTGCCACAAGGGCCCCCTCAACAACTTAATTGTGTTGATAAGAATAAATGAAAATCAAATGACTTCAAACATTTTACAATGTAAAATATACTTTAACGATGAAGCAAGTCCCCAGACAAAATGAAAATCTAACTTGGTTTCAGCGAATAATGTTCCTGTTTACCATGTGTAAAATATAGGGGAAGTTTGCCTCGGGCACCAAATTCTAATATCCACCTTTTCATATATTAAAGAACAAATTTCACGCAAGGACCGCGGGGCCCCCGAAAGCGCAGGGCCCGTAGCAATTGCTACATTTGCTACTATTGTTAATCCGGCACTGCTGCAGACATGTTCTGTTTAATCGAACACATATATTGCTTTGTTGAAGGTACGTGCTCGTTCATAAAAAAGCGACATAACAGAGTTTGTGCTGAAACTCATTAATATCTCACTTAGATTTACCTGCTGCAAAAGTTCATTCGTTATTTTCACCGAAAATATTGCTTTACTGTAACTAAACTACTACCTGATCCCGATGAAAAACAAATCGCTAATGTTAATTTAGTGCTTACCTTAGCAAACAGTTAACAAACAACAGCTCAGAACAAACGTCAACAGAAACAATATTAGACACAGAGGAGGACTTGGCTACAAAATATAAATAAAATGACCACAATCGCGCCACTTTAAGCTATGGGTTTTTTCCTGGTTGTCAGCTTGCTGAAAAAATATTTATACAGTGACGCATAGTATGGCGTTGATTATAAAATTACTAACATTACAAAATGTTTGGCTGCAAGCACTAATAGCAAAACTTCTATGATGAACATAAACGTTTAGTTGTTATTTTTATCCGTATAAGCTAATGTTGTTGACATTGAACTGTTAAATACACTATGTACAACTCTTTAAAAAGGCAATCTAAAATTTTATTCAAAAAGGTTTGATAGCTGGTGCGTTCTCACATGCAGTGGCGTAACTGACAGGGGGATAAGGGGGCGAGCCGCCCACCCTGGCAAGCTAAATGTAAAAATTGGGTCCCCTTTAGTTGACATTTCGATATTTAGTATCCGTTACTTTGTTGTTTTTTGCGTTTTTCGGGGTGTTTTCATTTTTTTGTCTGGTATGGACATCCACGACATCCAGAGATTCACTATCATTTCAACCTCTAATTACGCCACTGCTCACGTGAACTATATTTCGCGGTTCATCTAAACGCACAACTTCAACACAGCAATACAAGGTGATTGTAAAACAACTTCCTATTATAAAATGCTAAAAAATTAATTATTATATTTTACTTTTACAAAAAAGTGAATGTGGGAAAAGATTGTGACAGGTTTTGTTTGAAACTCAACGCGGCCTCCAGATGTCGCCAGCAGTTTATCAGATCGCCCAGACATTGCTGCAACTAATTTCACTTAGAACTCTTGTCGGACAACAGACATAACTTCTCGCATTCGTTTTCCAAGCTATTCCAGATTCTTGGGTTTAAAATAATAGACTCGATCTTTTGAAAGACCTTTTCATCTTTTTGCTCTTCAATTCATATTCAATGTAGTCATGATTATGAAGTGAATCATGGTGGGCCGTACAGTACGTGGTACGTGGGACCAAATAGTTGAGAAGCACTGGTAGTATTGGCGCGATATGTAAAGTTCTTCCCCTTGGACAATCCTTGAAGAGAGTGCCACAGTAAGAAAGGTTGAAGAGCATGGACTTAAGTCCTCCACTTCATCAATGACTCCACGAGACATTGAAATTTTATTTGATTCCAAAAAATTGCCACGCCTCATATCAGGTTGCTCTTGTTTTACTTAGATCCTTGGTACACCATTTTGCAGTGGATCCCCCATGTGAATTATCCGGTTCACACGTTGATGTGACACATATTATGTTGAATAGCACTACTTTAAATTTAAATACACTAAAATAAAACGCTAAAGTTTGCTAAGTTGAGCCTCCTGGCTGGCCACTGATACTGACCACAACGACCAGTTTTTGGTACTTCCGAGTCTGAATGCAAACTTCATTCCAGTTTCCATGGACTCGGACACGGATTTGAGCTCCGAATTTCTTGATTTGGACTCAGCTTCGAGTCCTTCATCAGGCTTTGGATTCGGACGTGAACTCGAGTCCAACGGCAATGAGACTAGTCAAATTGAGCTTACAAAAATGATTTAGACACAAATTAGAAGTTTGTGAGAACTTCTGCACTTTCCAGAAAATTTAAATGCTGTTGCTTTTTGTATGTAAAAGCGAACTGTCCAATAACGCGTGCAACACCAGGTCAACCCAACCAAGTTGACTGTTTCTTCTTCCTTGCTTGTTATTGGAGCAAATAAGGCTGAAACACTCGTTGCAGCTAATAGAGTTCACATCTGCATAGCATACACATAAATTTGCCTTCCTAAGAAACTAAGAAAGAACAATAGTGACGTCATGGCAATTTAAAAATCTCATGAAAATCAAATTACATTTGCTTTTGATGGTTGATTCCGTTATTTGCAATCTACTGTATCATATGAATGTTAGCTTTTGACAATGCATGTACTTATCTACTAATCCTTGTGCGCAGCGGATGGTCGTCCATCAGAATTTTGGATATTAGCCTTCCAGATGCGATCAAGTGCTGGGAGACAAACTTGGATTCAGCGAGGAACAAACGATCCTTGAGAAAGCAAAGCACCTTAGTTGAAGAAAACGTGATTTTGGCAAGGGGCAGCGAAGGCGATAATTTACACGCACTGGAAGCGTTTGACGAAGAAGAAGACTATCCGATCGCATATGATCTGTACGATTATTTGAGCGATATGCCGGCCCCTGCTTGCAGTTACAAGGTCATTGATAATTGCTGCACACCGCAGTGCAACCCGACTTGCCCGGAGTTTTACGATCCACGTATTGGTATCAGTCTACCAACAGAAAATGAGCTGTGGTCATATCTGGGATTAAATCGGTTGGATTTTAAACGAAATGGATTTGAAACTTTGCAGGAGTTCTTGCAGGCGTTTTGCGCTGATTAATAAAGATGCTGTCATTAGTCAAAAATCACTATGCTTCTACCTCAGCAACCAACAACAGTTGTTCTTTTTCGTTGTTTCTTCTGTGAAAAGCAGGGTTAAAAGTGTGTTTCTAACTGTGTTGTGGAGTGTTCTGAGGCAAAGCTGACATCGCAGTGAATGGGAAGTCGACGTAAGGCCGGCTAGTTGCCACAACGAGTGTCCAATGCCCACGTATATCAGAGACTTTGACAATGGAAGAAATACTAGACAGATTTTCAGCCTTTTGCATGTAATAGAGAATTCTTGTTTTCATGAATGCCATTCTTTGAGCATTGCTGAAAATGGTATTAATTTTTTTAAATATAGTTATTAATTCACTAAGACAAAGTTAAAGCGATTCCATTACGCGAAGGTTCGTTTGAAAGCGCTCGTATACGTAGAAGTATTAATCAATGCAGTAAAATGTTGTAAATATGGCAACTTTAGCCTTTAAAAGTTGAAAGAAAGTGTTACAACTAAAATGAATGTCGTATCATTTATTATAAAAATGTTTGAAAAGCTAGCAATCCTCTTTACGATACAAAAGTTGCCTAAAAAGAAGTGAGTGGTAATTGTGAAAAAAACATCTGTTCAAGACACCACTGCAAGTATTTGGGTAGTTTGAGGTTGTACAAGATCACGTAATCTGATGAGCAGCATCATGATTTACCTTACGCGTTTCTCCAATCTGACGAGGTGTTCGCAATTTTTGTTTTCTGTAGCGAAGCACTTTTGTAAGTGTATTTAAGTGTTCTCTTTTTATTTTATTTTTTCATTTGTTCACTTGCGCAATGCGCGTGATCCGACATGCAAAAGTGGACGTTCCGTCCAGCCTGTCCATTACGTCCCACAAATACATTACATCCGTGGACTGACGCAGTTTAGTTGGTGACATTCACCCAACGATGCTCCTTTTCTGACACGCCTCCCTGTTTTTGTGTTACTGTTGGCCATCGACGAGGCCTGTGTTTTGTTGAAATAAAGCGAATGCATGTTATTGTACATAACAAAAATGTATAATTCTTGTGAAAGAAATGAGCGTTCGTCAGCCGTAAAATCTCCAAAAGCTTTGTTTTTTTTTAAAAAAACGCTGTTTTATTCGGAACTGGCGAAGCTCCATTGCCTAACTTCCAGCATTGAGCTATTTTCCCTAATTACTTATTTTGAAAATGAAACGTAGCGTTCAAGGTGAAAGCCGACTAGTTTTTTGTTGTTTTTCAAAATGTTCAGTTTCTCTTTAAAAATTAAGCTTTACTGTAATCACTTTAGGAGTGTGCATGTAGAGTGGTATGATGCAAAGATGGTGAATGTGGAAGTCACTTGATAAAAGCACAGAACATTTTTATTCACTCCTCTTCATGCTCATGGCATTTTTTTGAATGCAGACCGATGTCGGCAACACAATAAAAGCTATTAAAGATATACATTTTTATGCGGAGAGCAAACAAAAAGAAAGTTTTACAATATAATGACTGGAGGAAACTGATACTTCTGGCTGCTTACAAATCGTGCTAAGAACCCACTGCATTTGAGTAATCAATCTTGGCATTTTCGTAGAACCCATTGCATTTGAATAATCAATCTTGGCATTTTTCCAAGAGGTTGTTTGGGGATAACACGTATTCTGTGCAACAAAGATCAAAGTGTGTATCGTAGCCCTAGTAAATGTAAAAAATAGCAGTAATAAAAGGCTGGAAAGAATATTTTCGCATTTTGAGCTATTTGACGTAAAGAAATACATTAAAAATAAATTTTTCTCTTCCTGGAACTTTGATATGAAACAACGCCGAATGGTAAAATGTTGGAAAAGCTGAAAAACTCTCGCAAAGTTCCAAAAATTACCATGCAGCTTTGAATTTCTAAGACTGAAAAATATGTTTTTTCGATTTTTGTCAGCTGCTTTTGATAATGAAAGGTGTAGATTTTGATTTTTTGGGAGTTCAACCACCTTGAAATTGAAAAGCGTGTCAGTATTTCAACACAGGCCCATAGCCAGGTTTTAAGGTTTGGAGGGTGAAAACACATTTTTAGGGGGGAAGCATTTTTGTTTTTATGCACAACAAACTTTGGGGGTAACGTTGTCCGCGAATGCCTCCTGTGGCTACGGTCCTGTTCCAACCACTGGACTAAACATGTTTATAAAGGCAGAAAGAAATCGCGGTGCGTCGTTCAACAAACACGAACGGAGATGTGGGCTTGAGTTGATTTTCGAAAATGGGCCAGAGATTAGCGGCAAGTAAACATCTTCACCCACCAGTGTTGGTTGCAGTCAAGAATAGTAATATTTCAGTCGCTGCTCAGGGGAATTTCCGTGCTCGTGTCTCATTTTTTCGAAGATGCATCCTGTGCTGGTCGGTTTGCGAATTTCCACAATGTAGACGAGCTCAGAACAATCTCTGTTTTACGAGATCCGATTGGCCAGTTCATTCACGTGACAAAGGTCGTTGACCTTACGTCAGCGGGATCCCATATTTGTTCGACAGAAAATGCATGAGCAAAGGGAGAATTTTTGCGGTAGTGCAGAAACAAAAGACGCTTGTATGTCACGAAAGAACAAAACGCTTTTGTAGAGAGACGCTTGTACGTTTGCATTACAGAAATCGTATTTATCTGCCAATATTGCCTAACAAAACTTCAGTAAACCTGTAACATAAATTAAACTTATATTTTGCGCGAAAAACACCGCAGGTAGCAAGTATTCACAGAAAAGTCGAGACGCGGCGTCAGCTTTCAGAGCATTAAAAAAATATCCGCAACGCGTCGCAAAAAATCGGCACATGGCATCAGATTACAGAACATTAAAAAGACGCAACTATTCGCAAAAACTCGGCACAAAAATCGTGATTTTTTCTTAGGAATTACGGGTCTTTTTTAATATTCTGTAAGCTGATGCCTTGTGCCCATTTTTTTGCGAAGACTTGCGGGCATTTTTAAAAGTTCTGCAAGCTGATGCCACGTTCTGTCAGCTGATGCAATCTTCCGATTTTTTGTAAATACTTATTACCTGCGGGTGATAAGTTTAATTTTTGCTACAAGTTTTATTATGTTTTATTATGCTGTATCTTTATTCCTAAGTAAGTTAAAAAAGGCAATATTGGCAGATAAATACAAGTGTTGTAATGCAAACGTACAATTTCTTTTCGTTATCCAATACCGCAAACATTCTCGCTTACTCAAGTATTTTCTGTCGAACGAATGCGGGAACCACTACACCGACGTAAGGTAAAGGACCTTTGTCATGTGACTGAAGACCAATCGGATCTCGTGAAACAGAGATAACTCTGAGCTTGTCTAGACTTTGGAAATTCGCGCCCAGGGCAAGAAGCAAATTTGGCGTCCCCGTGTTCAAATTTGAGCTCTTTCGCAAACAAATTTACTGTATTGAAGAAAGTACTTGTGACATTTTTGGTATTATCGGCGCCCCCGCAGTGATTTGGCGCCCCTATAGTGATTAGGCGCCCGGGGAAGGTGCCCCTCTTGCCTCGCCTCGTTATGCCAGAAGCGGTTGTCGTGTCGAACGGCCTCAACATGGGCTTGATCCGATAGACATCGATTGCACAAATAGCGGAAATTGTTGGTGTTGTCATCTCGCCAGATGTTTCGGCCAAAGAGAGCTCTCACTATGGAAGGCACTTTTAAGTGTCACTTTCTGCGGTGTTTTCCTTTCTCCTTTCTTTGGCTGCCTTGCTTGCATGTAGCAGTCGCGTTGGCGTGGCTGCTACATGCCCCTGCATGCTTTGTGGTCAAAGAGTGCTGCAGCGTTAGTCTAGCTAGCCTAGAGGTTAGCTATTGTAATGGCATAAATTGTAAAAAGATATTGTTACCCCCTACTAGTTACATATTGACCTGCACTTCAATGATGTGTGACTTGCAAGGGCTGTGAGGCTAATACTGCATTTATGATTTTGCATAATATATCATACAGCATACAGAAAACGTTCGCGGGCCGCTCAAAAACTGTCCGCGGGCCGCATGCCGCCCGCGTGCCAATGTTTGGACCATGCTGAAATAGACTATCTGCAGATTTTTCAAGCAGGGTACTTTTTTACAAAGAAACGAATTGCCGTGGTCTTCAACAAAACCACAATTATGTCTTTATTTTACCTAGCAAGAATTGCCAGCATCACTTAGAAAAAAGAGCTGCAACCGTCTAAGATCCCGTCCAAAGCAATCAAACACCCTTTCAATAAATGCTTGCTTGTCTTTACTGACTTTTTAACGGTGAACGCTCCTCCACATAATCCGTACAAGCGTTCAGTCTCACATAAACAAGGATTTTTCAAACTTATCATGCTTCTTTTTACACAGGAGGCTATAAAATACGTGGCTATTCGTTATCAGAACTCCCTGTCTCCCTGCATTACTTGCGTTCAACACTCGCATGCGGCAAAACGCCCACTACTGTAACTTGAAGTGAATACGTGAAGATTTTGGCTACCATGTTATTGTTACGCAATAAAGACCAACAGTAGAACAATCAGCACGCAAGTTTAGCAACTTGCCTCTGCAGACAGGTAAAGCAGCAGAACCGTCGCCAGAAAGTTTTCAATAGGGCTTTGCGTTTCTGCGGGGGGCTTTGGATTGTGAGAGGGGGCTTGACACTCCAAAACTGACAAAAACTCAACTGATTTATAGTGTTTCATGTTTCAATTTGGGGGGGCTTGGAGGGGCTAAGCCCAAAGCAGCGGAAATCTCGTGACAGCTAAGATACTGTATCTATGACACCCTTTGACAGTCACCTTCTGTGTGCAGCAACAGGCGTACAAACTCTCTTCATCATTATCCGAGTGCACCACATTGC
>JGI24021J15306_10000109_pt1 | contig 41354 bp, 27 predicted proteins | sample Ectturendosymbi1_FD_15306 | JGI IMG/M metagenome (IMG submission 15306)
ACTGAAATTCGAGGCAGAATCTCCTTGCGGTGTCAGCGAACCAACAGACGTTTTTCGTGCACTCATGTGACGTTGAAAGCGTTTTTTTTCAGTTTTAAAGATTAAGCTTGCACACGGTTCATTTCATCCTTGACCACAGTCAGGTTGTAAACAAATGTAAACAGAACACTTTTAGTCTTTGTTAAAGGGCGTATTATTGCGTACTAGCAAATACAGTTTCCGATCATCTTGGTGCGCATCATTTACATTCCATCCAGAACAAAATGAATCACCAGACGAGGCGTAAAAATCATCTTAGCATACGTCTGTACCGGTACAATGCGTTCCGTTGCCAGTGAAGCCCAAGAAGCAAGAACAGAAGAAACTTCCAACAGTGTTTGTGCATTTACCGGTCTCACCGCAAGCGAATGCATCCAGGGAACATTCGTTAACGTCTGCAAAAGAAGGCAGTTTCCGAAACCAAAACATACACAAGCAGGAGGAAGAAGAGTTTTCCCTGTGACGTCACCTCTTTTTTCTATCGAAATCTCTCACTCAAAACTTTTCAGCAATTGCCCCAGATACGACAAACCCAGGGGTAAATGAGCTCAGAACGTCACTGTCTACGAAGACTGTTGCTGAGAGTTGATTGGTTTATATAAAAACCTTATCAGAAAACGGTTAAAACTGTCAAAGATTGAAACTGCGGATACAGACGTTTTCTCAAGTACGAGTACGAATTACAAGCAACTTCAAAAACTACCAGGTTGGAGCTGCTTGTAACAGCATAGCGCTGTTGCAATTTTTACCGGAGTGGTGCACATGCTGAGTTGAACTGTAACATCACGGAGTATAAACGCCCACAGCGTTTCACCACATTAAAGAAAAGAATCAGTCGTCCTGCAACTTCTATCGCACACCGATCGTTGAATCATTTCTTGCAATCGCTCATTTCGTGCTACGCGCGTTGCTATACGAGACAATCGCGATCCTTCGCGAAATTCAAATAAGTCATAACGCCGCCATCAAGTCTACATCATCAAGTCTTCACCACGTCACACATCTACCGCAAATGGCGAACCCGTTTGACCAACGGGCGGAAACAACAGAGCAAACCACTGAAGCATAAAGAGTTGAACGTAAACGTCACCTCCGCACATCGATCCATCTCCGTAATAACCCCGAAAACATTTGCACTCGTAACTTCCGATCGTGTTGTTGCAAAGAGCATTTTCGTCGCACGGATCGCTGTCGTAACATTCGTCTAAATCTGAAAGCAGTGGGGATGATTTGTAGACTTTTCTAAATAGGCCATTAAACGCTCTAGATTTGCTGTAAGCTTTCTGCCTCCATCCTTTCACGATAATTCAAACTTGCAAATTTCAAGTAACTAGTCTCCAGAATGATGAAGTATTTGAATCCATCATTGCATTTTTAATAGGACATCGATTTAACGTAACACTACGTCAGTCTTATAACCTTATTTAAATAGAGATAGAACTGCACATGCGTACTGTTACGTGAAATCGATCTCCTATTAAAAAAAATTGCTGATTAATTTAAACCCCTCACCTTTGTAGAGACTGTTTACTCGAAATAGATCACGTTATAAAATGGTCCGTGGTTCATTGCAGAGCCGACACAAGAAAAAAGACACATCGACTGTACACGTCGAAATTCAAATCGTGTGCAACTTTTCAAAAAGGTTAAAATTATTTTTGGCTTGAGTTAAAAGATCAAATTTACGACCGGAGCGCATATAGTATGACAAATAAACAGTTAGATAAAGTGTTCGAGAGTCGTACCTTCACAGCGTTTTCCATCTCCTTGATACCCAGCTTTGCAGACGCATTCTACACCTTGATGACTCAAGGAGCAGTCTGCATTCTGAGAACACTGCTCTACACAGGGATCGAGTTGATTGTCTAAACACGATACAAAATGTGTTAATTTGCGAAGCAAAATGGCTGGTGGGAACTTCAGCTAAATACAGCCCGACACTGACAGTGTGCAGACAAGTTTTTCGAGTTGGCAAAGGAGCACCTTTCACGCTTCCAAATCCTTAGCAAACGTTTTTTCTTCGGTGTTTTTTTCTGATCCATGTTAAAACATTAACATCAATGCCAAGCTTGTTGCAACGTAACCGTGCATGAAACACGAATTTAAAACCTTAACGTCAAAACCGTTGCTTTCAAAGTTACTGCAAACCACGCCTACGAACATTTCACTTCACTGACGAAAGCTGGAAAACGTATTTTGGAAGAAAAGCCGCTTCATGTAAATACAGCTCAGTGATTTTCAATGGATTCAAAACACATGTTGATAAAGTACGAAAGATGAAAGAAGTTGCGCTGACGTCAACCCCCCCCCAAACCTGAAGCCATGCTGCGATGATAGGTCACGTGTCTTCTTTTGCAAACTACCGTGAGGTGACTGCAGATCTATAGGTTAAACTTTTAATAGTGAGTTTTCAACATTCTTGCAGGCGAAGCAGATGCGCTCTAAAACATCTTGACCAAGACTAGGCCCAACCAACGCAAAAAAACCTCCAGTGATATCGGCAGACAATCGTTTTGTGATTTCAGTGTAACGTGAAAGAAAAGAAAATATCTGCGTGGTCTTGCGTTTCAACAAGAAAACTTTATTCAATAAACTTCTGTTAAGTTTTCTGAGAAGTCACTTCACTCAGAAGAGTCCAAGATAACTTTTCTCGAAACAACGGAAAATACGCACAACAGAAGAAACGACAGAAGCGCAGCGCCAGAAAAATACAAGGGAGCCTTTTCCTCGCTACTTCGTGTTTTCCTCGCTACTTTTCCTCGCTACTTCGTGTTTTCTCAGGGGAGCGGCTTACCATCAGGGTTTCATGCTGAAAAAAATGCCGAGGGAGATGTTGTTCTCCTGCATGAAAAAACACCTCGCCATTTTTGTGCCATTACCAGAGCTTTCAAACGTTTCTTACCGTAACTGCAAACGTAGTAGCCAGCTTTTGTTCTGTTGCACGAGAGGCACGTGGCGGTGGCATTGACGCATTCAAACCTATCCATCCCTTGGCAGGTGCACACGGTGGAACAACCCTCGTTCCAACGTTTGTCACCTGCGTAAAAAAAGTCAGTTAAAAATGTAAATAGTTTTCAAAACATTTCACAGTTATTGTGAACCCTTGAGTCCACTAGCTAAGCATTATTGCGATCGGAAATCCCGAGCGGCATGTGTGCAAAGCTTCGCACTGTGGAAGCAAGCAACAATAGAGATCATGCTCGCAATCTCTCTTCGCGTACGCTGGTCATCATGTTCAATCGTTCACACGTTAATATCAGCAGAGCCACCACGCCGCAATCTCTCTTACTATTGCTTGCTCGCGCTACACATATAATGGTGTTATGCTTCACGCACATCCCGTTCGTGGTGAATCACACAATCAACGCAACGCCACCGGAGAGGTTGCAACAGCATGATATTAACAGGAAAACATTTTGGTCATGGCAACAGGTTCAATACCACGAAGATCGAATGCATCAAAATTTTGTTATTGTATTTCATTTTTAATAATTCACAATTCGTGGTTCCGTCACACGTGTTTAAAAACGAACGCATATTTAAAGAAATTGAAGCAAAAAAAAGTTTTGAAATAGACTAAACATGCAAATTGTTGCTTCCATGCTTCTAAATATTTCGAAATCATTCAAAAATTTTAGGAATCTCAGCCCAATTAAATACCCGTGGCAAACTTGAGAAAACGTTCAGCCTGAAACTTAAAGCTCTTAATCGTCTTGTTCATGTTTAGACTAAATCCGGGTAGTTTCTGCCCCAGTGCAAAAACAAATCGTCCAAGTTTAACAGCGATTAAAAACCTTCGAACGCAAAAAAACAAGGTTACTAACCTTGGTTCATCATAAATCCTCCGTTTAACCTGCATTTATCTTTAACGAGAGCAACGTTGCAAACCGACCTCGCGATGTCTTCTGCCATTGAATGAAAAGACCAAAAGTCAGGGGCAAAAAACGAAAAGTTCTTGCTGGGTTCAGAGGCTAAGGTTGTCACCAAATCGTCTTTTGCCGCTTTTGTTCCAAGGGCGATCACGTGACCGATCTTCTTCAACTCTTTGGACGCGTTCAGGAACTTGTCGTCGGGGTATCCTGTCACGAAAATGACTGAAACAGCCGGGATCTCGGGCCTGCGGCCCTTGTTCGGGATCAGCACGCTGCCTGCCGCCTCCCTCAAAACCTTGCCAAGCATTCGATTTCCAGGATAGTTCTGAACGCTAGAAATCGCCTCCAGGACACTCGCTTCGCTGCCGTGCGCATTCAGGAAAAAAACCACGTCCGCTCCTTCGCTGTAGCGAACAAGCGCAACGCGAACGGCATCCGGGCCGATCACGAACCTTCGGACAATGTCTGAAGCAATGTGAAGATACTCGTCAAAGTTTTGCTTGCGCACAGTCCAGCTCGAATCGATGAAGAAGACGACATCCGCGACCATGTTCTGGTCACATTTGTCTGTAAAGCACAACACACGAGACGTCTCGTTATTAATCTATTGCGGGGGTTCCCAACTGGGGTGTCGCTTTGATATCGCAAGGGCGTCGCAACTTTATATCGAGCTTAGAACTATTTTGTATCTAAAGAAGCTCTCCGGATTTTAATTCCATTTGCTATTTGTGCGAAGCTGACTTTTCCGCTGTTGCGGTAATAAAACAAAGCATCGTTCAAAGATAAGCGTCGCAGGAGAAATGCGCTCAACCGTTTCAAGCATAACACCGCATTTTGTGTCGCAACAAGCGAATTACTGAATCGCATCAATTAACAATCCGTGAATATATTTTGTGCAGTGCGTAGTTTGATTTTATGCAATAGGATTAGCAGGCTTGTCCATGGGAATGTCATTCCAATGGGAATTCCATGGGAAACGTCCCATGGGATGGGATGGGACAGGCATAAATTTCTGATGGATGGGATGGGAATGGGACAGATAAATATGTCCCATGGACAACCCTGAGGATTAGCGCGTCGGGATTTCATGCAAATTGACAACCACTGACGCATACCGTGGTCTACTGGGAGCCAGTGATCTATTGGTTTCCATTTCTTGCAGCTAGTTATAATACTTTGCTCAGGCGTGGCCGCTGCAACACAGGCTTGCGTTTACGTTTGACAAATTTTGACGACTGGCTTTGTTTGCAAGCAGACTATTCATAAAAAGATCATGCACAAGCGCATCGGCTAATGATCGCACGTTTGCCTCTGAAGCAATATCGCTATTTTTATTGAATATCGTTTCTGCTGGCGACAAATTATGGCAGTTTGCAGATAATCGATAGCGATAACCAGCGCTATGCTAGACCAGTGAGCCAATCCTGTTGGTGACAACGACTCGGAATTTTAATGGAAAATCAACATTTGTCGTTTCAAACCAAAAACAACACACGTGCACTTACAGTTTTTCTCGGGGAAACAATGTTCCACCTTCAGTTCCTGATTGTTCTCGCAAACGTCACCTTCCGGACATGACGTAGGCGAACAGACAAAGCCTCGCGCTCCCGTGCACACGCAAATGCGTGTGCAGTTGTCACGCAAATACTTGTAGCCTTCACAAAAATGCAAATCAAGATTTCCGAATGAATCATTTTCAGAGCATGGCGTTTGTACAGTTACCACTAGGGTCAGCGTCGATGTTTTAGCATCGTGTCCGACTGCAATTGATCGTGGTTTAAACAAGTCTGAGAACACCCTGAGACAGTTTTTGACGTTTTCCGGTTCTTGGTGTGAATCTACTGGCCACTCGTAAAACTACCGAGCCGGCTGAAACTGCAGGTTTCGTATACGTCGATAGTGAGTATCAGCAGTACTTATCGAAAAGAAAATGGCAGTTTTATACTTTTTGCAACTCCTGAAAAGTAAAACAAAAAACATTGGGTTTAACTGCGCCTGCCGTTCGCAATTTTGCTTTTCAACTTGGGTTTGGCAAAAAGACGCCTTTTCTCGTGGAAAAAAGTTGTTTTACTTTGAAAACTCCAAAACGTTGACTGCCTGGCATCAATCTGACTTTTAACCTGCTAAAACAGCGCATCCCGGCGTTTTCACCTTTTTCAACAATCATGCCGTTGTCAAGACGACAGGAGCAGTCCATCGACGTAAAGCAAACATCACGTGGTACGCTCATGTTGCACACAGTCCTGACGAAAGCATCAACTCCGTCGCCTAAGCTCTCCAGCGAAGGAAATGTTCGAGTGTTTTCACTTCCAGCGCTTGACACTCTCAACAGAAGATCAGGTTCTGCGTCCTGAAGCAAAAATACGAAGTTTGAACGAGAAAAGAACTTTGCCTCTGAGCGACGAAAGCGTTTCAGCATCGACTTTCAGCTGAATTCTGCACGCCTTTTACCTTAGACCAGGGGCTCCCAACCTGAGGTATATGTACTCCTTAGTGGTACATTTGCCTATTTGAAGGGGCACATTAAGGTTAGCAACAGAAGGGAAAAATGTGTTTGTATATTATTTATTTCCAAATATTTATACATATACCAATGAATATTATTTTGAGAAAAGATTTTGTGCTTATTGGTAAATATATCTATGATTGGTCTTGATAAAATATATTGTCATATGAAACTTTAGAGCAGCGTTTCTTAACCTATTTCTACCTCAGCACCCATTTTCGTCACGCCTACGCAGTCCAGCACCCCCTACCATTGGCTAACACCTGGTTACTATAACGATAAAGTAAAGACAAACGTATTCCTTTTACCTTTTACCGCCACATATGTGACTTTTCCCAGCACCCCCTGAAATTGATTTCAGCACCCCCTGGGGGTACTAGCACCCCAAGTTAAGAAACCCTGCTTTAGAGCGACATGCTCATTTGTCGAAGTGCTGAAGGGGTACAGGGTCAGATAAAGGTTGGGAACCCTGCTTTAGACTATCTACATAGCAAGAGAAGATGATCGCGTTTGACAAGCCTAACGAAATCCGGTGTTGCCATTTAAGACAAAATAGATGGCAAAGTGGTTAATCTAACAAACAACTGCGTTAAAGTGTCACTCGCTAATATTTCTGCCATGCGTAAAATTTCTCGCAATTTAAACCCTTGACGTATTACTCGTGAATAATAAAACTAATTAATCCTGATGTGGACGAAGAAGAATAAAGCCATCGTACAAGAAGGCATACAGCAATGTGCTGATTTTTTAAAGTACAAATGTATTTTTTGGAATAGATTTCTGCTTTCTTGATGAAAAAATTATTTCCCTGGGTGAAACGTCTGGTTGTTCTTTTATCCGTTAGAATGCGACCCAAATCCACAATTTCTACCCTTACGTAATTACATAAAACTACAAAACTCAAAAAAGTACAAAACAAATGTGCTGGTCAGCATGATTCTCACAACAAAATGGCAAGGCAACCAGTTTTACAATAAAACGCTACCTTCCGGACTTTACCATTGGTTTTGGCAAACGAAATTTGTGGCATTAGAGTTTGGCTGCAGTTTTGCAGAGTGTAGATAACAAACACATACAATTTTCTTGAAGCAAGAGCGAGGTTCTATCTTGAAATAGAATTACTATAACAACTACCTTCAAACCAACAGCGATGACTTTGGCATAATCACCAAGATCAGTCGAAACAACTGAAGATTCCAGCGAAGAACGACCGGTTACCACCGCCACAACGACTGCAGGCACATCCAGTCTTCTACCAGAGGATGTGGATAACGACTCTCTGTGAAAGCAGACAAGAAACGTGGAGTGTAGTTGATGTTCGCATGGGCGGTTTTCTTACCATTGGAAAAGTATGTACGCATTTTTAATTGTTAGATATGCGACTACAAAGCGCATTGACAGCACTCGATTTCAATGGAAGGTCTTACTTGTTTTTTTAAAGTGCGAAAAACTGCTTCGACATGTACCTTTAGAAAAGATCGAAACAGGAAAAATACGGTGCTTGAATGCAGTTGATTCTAGCCGCAAGCACCTGCTTCAATTTTTCAATCTGGCAATTAAACATCATGGTTGCAAAATATTGCAAAACCTCGCAAATCGAGGAAAAGAGAGACTAACAGCGCACTAAGAAATCACAAGAGCGTTGATTGTCTTGATTCAAGACAATCACAAGCAACGGGACTTACTGCATAACATGGAGCATAGCACCATCAACACTGGCTGCTTGTAGCGCTGTAGATGATTCAAGCGTAGAAAATATTTCCGTTATATTTGCGCTCTGGTTGAGCTTCCAGGTAGAGACAGGATTCGACGCGTTGTTAAGGACTACCCCCACCTGTGTACCAAGCGCCTTTTCAAGCAGTTGTTACAGATTGTGAAGTTTAGTGCATGGAAAGAACAAGCAACTGTTAGGACACACTGCGACATTTTGATGCCATTTAACTTCAAAACAAAAGGAGATAGAGCTTTTTTCACAATAACACTCGTCCCATTTCGCTTTCAAGTTAACACCTAGTTCTCTTACTTGCACTGCATCGTCATCGATATTGAATCTGTCAACCACATCGACCAAAAACTGTGTGACGTTGCTCATCTCTTCGGTTGTGAGCGAAGCAACATCCAGCAGAAATATGACGTCCAGAAGCATTTCATCCGGACATTTGTCTTAAAACAGCAGTATTTCCAAAGTGTAGCTAAGCACTAATTGCCAAAAATCAGCAGGGGCGCAATACTTGTTCTTAATCTTTCAACTGTTGCAGGAAAAACTTTTTATCTTGTTCGTGGCGCAAAGGAATTTTAAAAGCTGTTGGTCAATTTTCTACCAACAGGGGCTTCCTGTCCCAGGTTCACCGGTGTCTAGGAGCCCATTGCAACTGATTTATCTTAAATCTGGTCTTGATTCCTGACATAGGTTCTACCTACATACCATATGTTTAACATCGCCCTCGCATATAAAATATTTTTTGTGACTGCAATGTTCTCGCCCGTGCACTTATTTAGTAACCCGTTATATATTGCACCACATCGTCCCCAAGAAAAAGAACAATGGACGTGCTGGCTGTGAGTTTTATCGAACTTGCATGTTGCTTATAAGCAATGACATGCATAAAATATAATGCAGCACGGATTAAACACATTTTGCTCCTTCTTTGAACAAAACTTCAGAAAACTGCTACAACGACTGATATACCCTTGCCACAAACTTAACGTCAGCTTTGCAAAAGCATCACAGTCGCCTGTGGTTTCGACAAACTGCGCTTTTATAATTACCTGGCACGTATGTCGGTGGTGGATCTGAGGAAACAAAGCAAGCACAAAGTTAATTCTGGAACAACTTCTTTTACAAGAGGAAAAATTACTATCTACAGCGAAGTATACTTAAATATCACCAAGAAAAGAGTAAAATGTTCGACAAATCCAGTTTGTCACCGGATAAAGATGAAAATTGTTGTTGGCAGTGCCGTATCAGCCCAACTCTGCCCCCCCCCAAACTGCTTACAAGGGCTCCCCTAATGGTGATTTATAAAAAAAGTTATGTTATGCTAAATATCGAAGCCGAATGGACTTCAAAACAAAATATTCTAATTGCAGACACAATTTTGGCAGAACCAGGCCCGTAGCCAGGTTTTAAGGTTTAGGGGGAAATACATTTTTATGGGGGAAAGATTTTAATTTTTGTCATATGTTTGAAACAAATTTTTCTGAGCACAACAAAATTTGGGGGGCACAAAAAGATTTGGGGGTAACTGCCCCCAAATGCCCCACCGTGTCTACGGGCCTGGGCAGAACCGTCGCCAGAAAGTATTCCATTGGGGGCTTTCATGATTGTGCAGGGGGGCTAGACATTCTGAAAATTTATTTTTAATTTGCAACATGAACAGCATTTGCAGATTGTGCAAATTAATTATAAATATTTTCCCGCAAATACGCACAATAGGCTCGTAGTTTCCAACTAAAATTTTTGAACCAGCTTAAAGGAATTGGGTCGTAAATCGTTGTCATTTAATTGACGGCGATTATTTCGAGATGTCGTAATGACATGCAAATGTAAAAAAAATTGCAGGAAAGCAGAATCAACCCTATCGTTCAGTTATCAAAACATTATTACCGAAGGAGCAAACATGAAGCCGGTCAAAGCATGTGTGCCGCGATGAACGTTTTCTTTCATTAGCGCAAATTGATAAACTGTACCATGAGCTTAAGTGAAATATGCTTATGAAGCGTGCGCATTGGGCTTTTTACTGGCCNAAATACGCCTGCATAAACCTTGCTGGTGTCTGGACTGTTAATCTCCTGGTGCATGGCACATGTTTAGATTAATAATATTTTGCATCTCAAATCACCTGTAAATCTTAACAAATATAGACTAAGACCTGCGTGGACGCAACAGTTAACATGCATAACCCACTAACTGCACTACTCTGTTTTGGGACACCCCACAAAACAGACTTCTAACTACACAATTAACTCCACCTGGTTGTCTGGACAGCAGGCTGCGCAAATGTGTAACTTTGGTCGTAAGCACCAAAGGTATCTTGTTGCTATGCAGTAAAAAATAAGAGAAGACTACCTGGACTAGACATAGTAGCCTACATTTTTTACAACAATCACTACACAACACAAAACACGTTGATCAAGTGGAAGTTTGACTTCTGGACGTATACAACAAGGCATGTAGGCAGGGCCGGATAAATTAACGCGAGGCCCATCAGGGCAAAATCGTGACCGCGAGGCCCCCGACACCCTTAGCGCAAGTGCGCAGTTCGCTCCTTTGCCGGGTTGTGAAACTTGCTAGCGGATTGTTGTACTCTTCGTCTTTATTGCATAACAATAACTCGGAAATAAACCTTTAAATCAGTGGTTCTTAACCTGTGGAGAATTCCCCACTGGTGGGGAATGGTTGCGTTGCCAAGTGGGGAATGACCGGTTGGACAGTAGAACCACTGCTTCAAAATTTAACACATCACATCCAAATGTTTACTTACTTTACAAATCACAACCATTTACAGACTTTTTTAATAACAAAAAAAACAATATATGAGGTATTGTAAGTCATTTACGTACTAAACACTTCATGAGTTAAAATCGATTTTGTCGAAGACCGATGCTGTGGTGGGAAATGGAGAGTTGGCCCACTAAAAAGTGGGGAATCGGAGAAAAAAGGTTAAGAACCCCTGCTTTAAATGTTCAATTCAAGTTATGGGAGTAGTAGGCGTTTTGCCGCATGTGACCAGGGCTCCCACTGAGGTTTTTTCCATCCTGATCTGTTTTTTGAGCCGACCTGTGTGTCTAGGTTATGAAACATCGCGTGATATCTGTGTTTTTTGAAGTGATAAACTCATCAGCAACTTCAATGCGTTCAATAATATAAAGATAACTTTACGTGTTTACATGGGCACATCAGGTACGAGATCTTTGTCAGGGTTATATACAGTGGTGTGTGTAAGGGAAGGCAAGGGAGGCACTTGCCTCGGGCCCCCCTTTGCAACTGTAATGTGTAAAGTACCTTGCTTTCAAAGGGGCCCAACAGCAACTGCAATGCATAATTGGGCTACTTTGCTTTCAAACGGGCCCCCAACAGCAGTTGTACTGTGTAAATACCTTGCTTTCAAAGGGGCCCAAGTAACTGTAATGCACTTTTCTTTCAAAGCGACCCCTAACTTCATTGATTTCTACTGCTTCATATATCAATTTGGGGGATCGGAGGTTTCTCTGGAGTGTTAAGTGGTGACAGGAGTGGAATTTTGGGCCCCCTGTGACAGCATGCCCCCCCCCCAATTGGGGGGTATGGAGTGCGGCAGATACGGCTCTGGTTGTTGGCCATCAATGTGTTTACTGCAGTCTTAACTATTTCAAAAACAACAATGCAGTGAGTTGCTATCGACATGTCGCATCTAACGACCTGAACCTTAGTTTCTGAAAAAGTACGTTGCATTACAGTAATTACATCTGCCATGTGGACTTATCACCGGCATCTGTTTTTCTGACTTAGCGCACTGTGGTTTCGGCTTTGCATGACCGAAAATCCGAACCAGGTTTTCATGGTGCGGACTGAAAATCAGGGCCCAAACTTGTGCGCACCCCTAATTTGGGACTTTCCGGAAACAAGTTACGTTTAGCTGAGGAAAAAACGCCAGTAATGCTTACCCGTAACTGGAGTCGTAACTGAAAAAAAGAAACATAAGTATATTGGATGCAATCGCAATCGTATCATGTTCGTACATTGTTTTAATGTGGTGGAAAAGTTTATGAAAAAGACCAGTCACAAGTTGGTTTTTGGAAGCGAATATTCCGCACTGTGGTTGTTTCTTTACAGAATAAATAGGACACCACGTCGCAATATTTATTATACAGTGCGTCAGAGGTCGCGCAAATAACAAGACGGCTATGTTGAATAAAATGAATAGCTTTTTGTACAGAAAGAGTATACTGTGTTGATAGTCACCTCAGCAGATGCTTTATCACATAACAGGTTCGTTATCGTTCTTAAGCAATCGTAAAATAATCGTGCAAATGAATCACGAGATTTGCTTTATGCAAAAGTGAAAAACAGTTTTAATGCAGCACAAGCAGCATGGTTCAATGCAAAGATTTTCTAGCCATGCATGAAGATTTTTAAATAGATGAAGAATTGCGGCAGTTTTTGACAGCGTGTTCACTTTCTATGAAAACGGTAAAAAAGTCACAAGATTGTAGCGTCTCCGTCATGTTCTGGAGTCTTGATTATGGCGGAAGTTGCGATTTACAGAAGAAAAAGTTTTGTCCAAGTTACAAAGAAACCGAGACAGTGTTTAGCTTACACTGGCTCTTAACGAATAATTTACAAGAAATGGAATTACAGTCTAAAACGATTGAGTTTATAATGATCATCCAAAATGATTGCGGAAGGTACCAAATCGGAAGTCTAAACATCTACAGCCAAAGTCTACAATCAACCTAACAACCTCACAAAACCAAGGTATTTTTTGCGTAATGCAGAGCAACAACAGTAACACAAACCTTCTGTCTTCTTCGTGCAGTTGAAAACACCCTGACTAGTCTCGGAACAGACTTCGTCTTCAGAGCAAAACATGTCGGCACACATTAAATTGTTGCCTGCTTGGCAGATGCACTCCGTAGAACAATCCGCGCTGATGAATTGATAACCTGTGTTGGAGGAAACAAAAAAGTAAATATCACAAACCGAAAATCTCTGCCAAGTATTCGATCTTCGCTGTTGAAATCTCAACTTGAGTTTTTGCGCTGTGTAGGTAAGTTGTATCTAAAGCAATATGGATCGATAAAAATATTGCTTGAAGTGGTAAACCTGGAATAAGTGTCTCTTAGCTGTTCTTACCCGCTTCAAAATAATTGCCACCAGGCAGCAAGCATCCACAAGAATCGACAGGAACACATTGTTCGTTGTCGTTGAACACGAACCCTTTATTGCAAACGCATCGATCGGTGTGATTCAAGCAGCTGTTGAAGAGAAGCACAGATATTTACAGCACAGCAGCATCACCTCACATCAATACACCTGAAATAGCCATTCGAATTTCCAGGAAAACTACGGAAGAGTTATGAGTGTTCATAATGAAAACAAAAACAATCAAAGAATCTGGGGGCCACAGTACACACGAGATTAACTGCTTCATTTCCTAAAGAATTTCCGAACTCACAAACACTGTGGGCATAGTTTGCCAGGATTTCGCAAATCTCATCCAGCCAATACCTGTCTTCCGCATTCAAGTTCCGGCAGGAGTTCGGGCAGGCGTTAACGCATTGTTGCGGAGTTGAGTTCGGCGGGCACTTCATTTCATATCCTGACGCCTCTCTCCACGTACAGATCTGTACTCCAGCGTCTTTGCAGCTTTCCGCATATTGCTCCATAATCTGACAATCAGAACCGAACTTCGTGTTTATTAGAGCGCAACATGCAAGCGCGTCATCGCTTTGATAAAAGTTTTCGACCTGCATGCTACTTCCGCCATTTTTGAAAAAGACAGGCAACGTTTGAATACCTTTCCATGATACCCTACTTTCAAAAGATCTATGAAAGTTACGTTAATGAATTTGAAGCAAAACACATATTTCGTTCGCGTAAAAACATCGAGAAAGCGTTTGGAATCGTGAGACAGCAAAGCTGAATTGAAACAAAGCCATTTGATGGAACATTACACGAGCAAAATTGAATGTGGCTATTTTACGAATCATAATAGAAAAGAACTCCCCGCTGACTTAAAAAAAGGTACAGAAAATATCACAACTGCAATAAATTCTTCGAAAGTTATAGAACGCAGCTGGCGTGAACATCTTAACTTGCATTTGGCGCTGTGGACAGCCCTGCTCGTTTTATATCTACTGCTTAAAACTTTTTTATAACTACTGCGTAAAAGTAGATTTTGCGCTTGTCGAAATTTTTTTTAAGAGAACCTAATGCGCAGCAGCATAACACTCACCTCTTCGATCGACTGGTGGAAAGAATCTGGAAAGCAGGATCGGAATAAACATTCCCCATATGCGTATGATGGATCCACATAGTCGTGACAGGCACCGAATGGACCTCGCTTGTCGCGAACGGCTTCACATAGACCACCGTATAAGCTGCGGTACAAGCATCATAGAAAAAGATTCTGTTTTGCAAAAAATCACATTGAAGAAACGCGGTGTAGAACTCTGACAGATCAAGGGTTCTACCTAGTTCATTTTGAAAGGATAAACAAATAAAGTGCCACTTGAAATCTTTTATCAGGTCCTGATGACGTCATAAAAAATTCCCTGACCTCCGCCAGTCGTGACGTCGCACCAAAAAAGTTCAAACCCAAAAGAGCCCGGATTTTGTAAAAATCGAAGCTAAGAGATTGTCTGATTCTTTAGAGCAATAGTGGCCAACCCGCGGCTCGCGAGCCGCATGAGGCTCTTTGCCCGGTTTCATCCGGCTCTGACGTGATTACCACAAATCCTGCTAAACAACATGTCTAGCACTAAATGCCTTGTAAAGTCCTATCATTGTCGTGTTGGTGTGTGATATTTACAATAAATCTAGCTGAGCAAAGGTATGTGTGTGAGTGAGGAAGAGATGGGATGATGTTCATGTGTGCCCATGTGTATGATGTGGCTCTTTGCAGTAACACAGTAAGAAATGTGGCGCTTGGTCTCTGACTGGTTGGGCACTCCTGGTTTAGAGGGTTCGAACAGTATCCGTGGAAAGTTATGACTGGACAAAGCACGAGCCACAATTGTGACTTTACGGTCCTCAACGGGTTCTTAAAAAGTATTTTACCTCACAAATCGATGTGACGTTTTTAAAATATTACCAAGAAATTACCTGTTCACATTCTTATTGACTGGACGCAAACCAAGTGTTCAAATAAAAGCACTTTTCAACAAAGTTTTATTCTGCAAAAGAAGAACCAAATTGACGAAATTATGCTCTTTACTTACGTGGACTTTATTAACGCTGACCTTGGGTGCATGAATGAAGGACAATCATTCTTTGGAGAAGCAAAACGTCCTGAACCGCATGGTCCGAGTTGGTAGCTATCAACAAAATCGTTGACGTCATTTGTCACCTCACCGTCTTGCATGACGTATAGGTTGGTCGATCGACCATCGAAATTCCCACACAGGCCACTCAGCTGCAAGATAGTGTCGGAAGTTTGCCGAAAATTTACAACGAAAAGCTTGTGGTAAAGGTTTGGAAACGATACTGATGATCGCATAAATAATTATCAAAGACGTTTGTAAAACCTATCTCACCTCACAGCGATCTGACCGAAAAAACGTTTCAGCCAAAACCGAGACTCATGCAGCAGCCTTGACGGGCTTACTGTAACTGCGGACCAATACTGTGGCCTGCAAGCACCCTCACCGTCCACTGTTTGCTCTTAGTGCACCCTGCCAAGAACAGCGCTTTTACACGTTTTTTTCTGGAACTTCTCTAATGTTTCCAAACGAAAGACTGAAAAAAAATATTCCACCAACATTTCAACGAAATTACGGCTGTTCAAAGGTTTTGTCATTATTTTGTCCTGCTCAACAATTAATGTCACTTGCTTCTGCTTTCTTTAACCACATGTGTTTTTAGCGAAAGAAGACCACTGCTTAGTATCTGTCCGGGTACTTCCGGGAAACCTTCGAGAGTCTCAGGTTTGAGTTTTTCAGGTCACATTTTTCGCATGGTTGCCATGCAGCTCGAGATTAGTTTTCTCCATCCTCATCACAACCACTGTTCATTCTCGTCATATCCGTGTTCAAACCCATCATACCCGTGTTCATCCTCATAACCGTGTTCACAATTGTGGTGATCTCAGATCTGTTCTCCGAATGGCATTCAAGCATAAATATTGTTTAATCACCCAACTGAGGATGCGCTATTTTACGGACTGAGAATGCGTAATTTTGCGTGAAATCGATTTCCTATTAAAAAGTTGCGGATTGATTCTTAGCTTACCACCAGTGTAGACAGTACATACCCAACTGTTTTAATGAGTGGGTCGTGGGCTTGGCCATGCATTTTTAAAACCCTTTTTTAACAACCCGACTAATAAATAACCCAACTGTTGTAATGGACGAATCTTGCGCTCCGAATTGAATTGTTTCATGCTTTCTGGTAAATAACCCAGTTTCGGAATATTTTCAGAACTAGATGCAATTACTCACATGAACCTCTGATTCACCTCACATCCCAACCGTCGTTAGCAGATTTTACCAGGGTCGTGAAGCTAAAAGACGTTTTGGTGCACTATTACAAAACAAACACGCCTAGTTGTATAGTAAAAGATAGTTGAGCTATTTCACTATAGAAAATTTCATAAAAAATGCTCTAAAAATTACAATCTTCACAACACGTGTCTCATCAAAGCCCTTCCCATTTCAAAATAGAGGGACAGACCAACATTTTCCCATATTTTACTACCACTACATCACCGGACTTTACGGGGAACCATCAAAAACTCAGCTGTGAAATGAATGAGTCAGAAATGTTTTATGTGCACAGAAAGGCTTGTTGGCGAGTTCACTGAAGTACCATGCAAAATATGGAGAGTCTGGTGGTATGACAGTCGATAAGACTCTTGTTGGACTCGACACACATTTGCAGCGCAAGACGCGATACCAAGTAAGAACGGCGCGAAAATCCCCCTTCTTGATCGCGATGGTCCCAAGAAATTTTGTTGAACCTTGTTTTGTTTCACACACGGCGGGCAACCTGACTGCAGCAGCAAATGCCAGAACATAGACAAGCATCCTACTTGCCTTGTTTCTGTATCTGCTGTTTACATTGATGTCAACAGCTCGTCCGTCAAAGGTGACTTTCAGCCAGTACGGTGTCCGAAGTATCAGTTGTTTATCTTCGATAGCAATGTTGAACATCGAATTGTTATAACTTGTTACAGTCGTTTTGTTGATCTGAAAACACATCAAAATCCTGAACCCGCTCATCAAACGGTGAAAGTCGTCAGACGGATAAGAAACCGTTGAAGACTGTGGAAGATCCCAAGTGTCATGCATTGGCTCACCTGGGCAGTGAGACCAGGCCCAAGCTCCACAAAGCGCGTCAGGCCCTGGAAGGCCACTCTAGCCCTTTCCACAAACAACTGGCCGTCTTGGTCACGTGATATTGACACTGTGACGTTAAACCATCTCATTTCCAGATCGTACAATTTGCTGGATGCAGACAGCAGGTAGGGGCAACCTTCCCTAAGCTGGGAAGTGTAGTTTGACTCGAAGTCCCTGACTTGTCCATCGTCGAGCGCAGAGCAACTAGCCGTTTCTGAAGAACAAAGAATACATGAAAGAGTCGAAGAAGTCTGCAAACACTAAAATGCCCTTCCCATGAAACGTGCGATTTTCTATATTTCCGCAAACTTTGCGTGCTTTGAAACAACGTGAAACTTAGGAATCGTGTTTTAATCATGTACAAAAAGTAAAGTACTGCAAAACTAGTGGTTTATATGTAATTACATTGTGAATTAAATCCTATGAAAATCATGCTGGGTTCTGCATATTTTACGTTTTGAAAAGTTCAATGTGGTTGAACCAAGGTATGCGGGGTACGTCTATTTTAGGTGAGCGTTGTTGCTTCATACAAAATTCATTCCGAGATCCGTTTCGCTTAACTCCCAGCATTGAATGAGTCTCTCTAAGTCTACAGTAACGGTGGTTTGTGACATAACAACCCCAATTTCATGTTGATTTTAACCTGATTATCCTCACAAATTCTGGCTCAGTATCAAAAGCATGTTATGCGGGGAATACAGCAGCATAGGTTTGGGGAAGAGAGATGCCGGTGTGTTTTTTTTCGTACAATGATGTAACTTGTAAATAAGCAATCGGCATGTTGGTTGTGAAGATCTTTTGTTGCTACTCATAAGACCTTCGTAACCTTTTTTCACACAAAGTTCGATTCGTTTCTTCTTCAGGATAATGTCAACGGGGAGTCACTGTCAAAACTGCAATTTGTAGCCTCGATGATGGCATCATTTTACGGAAAAAAATGAAATTATACCCGAAACCAAATATAAGCTCTACGTTTTCTGTAGGCTTTCGAGAAATCAGCCGACTGGGCTCTGCTATCATCTTTTCGCGATGATTCAAACTTGCACATATCTGTATTCAAGTAACTTCACTCCACAACTGAAACAAGCAAGGAATCTATTGCAAATTTTTAATAGGAAATCGATTTCACGTAACACTACGCATCGTCAGTCCTTAGATGTACGACCTTACATCGATATCCTATTAAAAATTTGCGATAGATTCCTTGCTTATTTCAGTTGTAGAGTAAAGTTACTTAACTATGTCCGAAACCAACGCCCTTTCCCCAAAATCTTTCTGTATTTTGTTTCTATTTGCTTGCCGCCTGTGTACATAATTTTTATGTATACCGAAAGCTTTGTACATAAAAAGGTACTCTAATGCTTGCAGTGAATTAACGCTTACCGATAGGTAGACAACCGAGCTTATAGTTCACGTCAGCAGAGCATTCCTCATTTGGTTTGCACCCTGCTTCTGCGCATCTCATCTCTCCGTTCGAACAAATACACAACTCCAAGCAGTCAGAAGTGAAAAAGGTATCCCCCGACTGAAACGTAAACAACACTAAGTTAACCAAAGCGTTGAGGTAAAGAAGAACCTCTTCGTTATTTTGAACACACATTCTTAACCTGGAAAAAATGCTTCATTAAGGAAAATTGCTTGAGAGCGTAATAAATATGCTTGCGATTTTGATAACTTTGGGAATTCCCAACGTTGCACTTTGTTCTAAGGCTCAGTAAGGCTTGTTGTTACGCCAGGTTGTATCCTCGACCGTATCGCTGCTTTAAAAAATATTTAAAGTTTTTGTGTGGTAGACCGCTTTGCTATAAGACTACTTGTCTTCCGACAACAATTAAAAAACACTTAAACCATATGCGCCGCCAGCAATCGCTTTCATTTCAATGGCAGTTTCACAAAAGTTGTCAGACTTTCCGCATTTGCCTTCTGTGCAGATTAAACCCATGTGACCACCTACCTTAAAATATTTTCCTTCTGACTCACAACCACATTCTTCCGGTGGGACGCACTGTTGATCAGAGAGTAGCATGCCATCCTCGCAAACGCAGCCTGCATACGTATGTTTGTATTTGTGCACGAAAACACAAGGTCACAGCATAAAACCAGATTTGATCTCGGCAAAAAACAAAACCCCGCTTGGTAAAATGGAATCACAAGCAAGAATCTTACGATGAGGTTCGAACATTTCAAGCCGAAAAAGCGCGAAGCACAAGCTGAAAAGGCGCGAAGCATTTATTGGCTACTGTGAAAACTTTGATGTACTTTTTTCTGCAAAGAGCCGTGCGTATAGAAAGGCATTAAGTGGCATTGAAGTGCATCTGAAGCTGCAGCAAGATACACAAACTGTTTTCGTCGGCAAGTTTTTGAAGCAAGCTATTGGCAAGTTTTTGAAACAAGAGGAGAAACGCCCAGGTTTTTCAAAACGCCGATAACATTTGAAAGAAAGACTGTAAGACACAGCAGCACCCATTTGAGTGCACGTCCCACGGCCGCGTCAATTAATATCGGAATACGATACGAAATAAACTTAGCACCGAACTATTTCTGTGAATCAAAGATAGAATTTAAAACAAGGCTTCTCAGCCTTTTTTGTCTCATTCACCACTTGCCCAGCTTCAAACATGAAACGTTCCCCAAAACGTTTTTGAGCTTTAGCGCTTCAACTTGGATTGCAGATCATGAACCAAGAGACAAATAGAAAGTTTCCATGTAAGGAAATTAAAAGTATGACCAAGGAAGAACTTTTTTTGTTAATCAAATGGACATAATAAAAGAACAAAACAATGCTATCTTTTCCAGAATTGATATACCCGACCGCAAATAATGAATCAGGAAATTTACAACTGAAATGAATTTTGTTCGGCATGAAAACCTTCTGCAACTAAAATCCATTAATTATATCTGTTTGAAACGTATTTTGCATGCACGAGTCAACTGTTTTGTGACTCGCACATCAAGCTGTACAAAACGTTCAAACAGGTTCTTCAGTTTCTGTGTAGAGAAAAGGAAAATAGCAATTCAGCGCCCCGTCCTCACCCCGAAAACACTGTGATACTTCCGCTGCGTTTACAAAATTTCAAGTTATCAAACTTGAAGATCAACAGAGTCGTAATGACGCTTCTAAATGTTTTTGGAGTTATTGCGTCAGTGATCACGTGTTTCGTAGAAAATGAAAATATCGTATGAGTTCAACGTTTTATCTAACATGATTGGGAAAGTAACGTTGATTTGCCAGTTGCAAGATGCATTTAGAACTGTGTTTATTAAACCAAACGTTCAGACTGCAATCAAAGTTCATTGCAGTGGAAGTAAGTTCATTGCGCGACTGTAATATTGGGAGGGGCGCAGATTATATTTAGGGGAGCTACCTCAATGTGTTTCTGCCTGCGAGTTTAATACTATTTTGCGCATAAAACCACATTATCAGGAAATAGACTTTGAAAATGCCAAAATACAATTTGTTGCTGACAGAAGTTATCAATAACTTTTTCTTGTTGTTTTATCCGGATGACTGTTGCTAAAATCTCAAGCATTTATTAATGAAAATCAACTTTCCAAACCTTTCCAAATCTTTTTATAAGATCGTGTAATTTCAAGACCAAAATATCACGAACAGTTTGAGGCTGAAGTCTACAGTACCTGCGAAACACTCAGTACTGGGACACCGGCGACTAGCCTCTGGATCACTGCAGGTGTTGGGGCAACCGTTCGAGCAACTGTTGTAGCGGGAGTTTAGAGGACATTCAGGCAAATCTGAAAAATTAACCTTTGGTTCACAGTCATGCGCAACGCATCAGAGATTGCGAGTGCATACAGCACGCAAGAACGATGGTCCAATCAAAACTCGCCGCTTAAGTTTCTTGCGTTGCTTCTGCGAACGACTAAGCAGTAGGCAACAGGTGTCACAACTTACTCTATTCCGGCAAAATGTTGAAGTTCCACAAGTTGTAGTTCGAAAGCAAAGCGTTTCAAACCAGTTCAACTGCTATTGGCATATAAAGGTACAGCTAATACTCACAGACAAAAAAACGTGTTGAATCAAACACGATCTTAAAAAAGATGAAATCATAGGAATGTCTATAAAGTGTTAAACTCTGGTGGAATATCATGAGAAGAAAAATTTGGTGACAGTATTTTTGGGAGAAGTACTGCGACGGTTATACGTGACGTCACATGAACAACTGGAGTGTAAGGCACCACGAATGGAAAGCGCGCCATCAATAGCGCCTATATCACAGTATCGCAATCAGAAGGTAAGAGAGTGATCTCGCTGGGTGAGCTCTATTACTATTGATGCCATAGTCTGCAACTCTGCGTGCTGGCTGTTCTGTAGTTTTGCGTGCAAACCCACTGAAGGACAGCAATAACTGTACAACGATACGCCAGCAAGACGAAAACCGTCAGGAAAGAAAAAGGTTGCGGACTTACCGGCCTTGCAGTACGACCTCCAGTCACAACTGAAACCCTTTATCGCTTTACTGCATGCTTTAATGTAAGACACGATGTTTCCTTCGATGGCGAGTTCCGAGCCCTTGGTCATGCACACATCGAAGCGACAGTCCTGCTCAAGAGAGTAGTTGTTACGGCTGACAACAACGTTATTTGGGCACAGCAAAGAACAGAAAATTGCGCTTTTTTGCCGATCACAACACATCGACGCATGCAAGTGCGGTAGCAAGCCCAAGCGATATTTGGCGAAAATCGCATTGTTTGATATCTGCAACGCCACTCTGCACCAGTGCCGCGTCTTAAATCAAGCGGTTCGTAGCGTTGGGAAAGTTGCGATGGTGACGAGTCACTGGTGACACAACAATAGTTTTCCGTTGCAACAGCCCATAGAATAGTTGGACAGATATCGACAGCTGAGCGGTTTGCACGCAAACCAAGATCCTACCAAACTGTAAAATATGATGTCGTTCACCGCATACGTGTGATATTTGGAAACAGCCATATTGTTTACTCTCATTAAGCCAGGTTTAAAATTTTCCCAAAGTAACTCCACAAAAGGATGCAGAAGCTACAACGACAAAAGTATAGGGTGTGCTAAAAACAGGGGAAATCACAAAACGAAATCATAAAACTTGACACATATATATAGCAAGTCGAAGAAATTTTCCTTCGAAATTATTTATGTGACTGCTGCTGTGTGCTGTGCAAAAATGTAGACTAAACGTTCCGTATTACTCGAAGATAACGTCGCGCAAAAACATGCTAGAATTTCTGTTCGTTTTTTTTCTTCAATAACACAACAGATCACGACTCAGAGAGGTAATCATATGTTAATTTTAAAAATGAACGAATGCAATTCTTTTGTTGCCTTTTCGTGCAACAACTGCAAGGTGAGCGAACGCAACAAGACGTTACGTGACGAAAACAGAAACGAGAAAAATCGTCAGCAACAAGTCAAAACACACCTGCGATCAACGCTCATACAAAGAAAGACACTTACGCTCGCATACGAATGAGGGTCAATGTGTTTATGGCAATCAGCAAGGCAGGAGTTTGGATCACTGATGACGTCACAAGTGCAACGACCAATGCTGTAATTAGCGTCTTCGCACTCAGGGAATGGCTCGCCGGCGATACAGCTGTGGAAGATACAGGCGTACAAGCAAGTGTTTGGGACCATAAAGGGTAAATGCTATATAAGCGGAGAATCGGAATCCATTTCACTACAGCAGTTCCGACACTTACTTGATGGGACTTCCCCTGGCACGAAGCGATTTCCCGCGTTCGGCTTCACTTTCTCCGGCAAGGTCGTCACTCGGGTCGCCATTGTAGTTTCCCGCCAAACCTGTGATCGTAATCGGCTTTATGTTGTTCTTTGCTTGCTTCAGAGCTTTTACCACACTGGCTGCCTAGGCCCATAGCGACGGGGTGCATTGCCTCCAATATTTCCTGCGCACCTCAAATTTTATTCTGCTCATAAAATTTTATTTCAAACATATAAGAAAAACAAAAATCTTTCCCCCTAACAATTTATTTTGCCCTCCCAAACCACAACACCTGGCTACGGGCCTGGGGCTTCCCGGGGTTGAAGTGAAGCAGTTTACAACGTGTTTAAAACCAAGTACTTTTGAAGCTTACGAATAACCAATGAAAACGATACGAATAATCAATGAAAACGATACGAATAATCAATGAAAACGATACGAATAATCAATGAAAACGATACGAATAATCAATGAATACGATTTTGATGATGCTTATCCCGCAAATTACCCCGAGAAAGCCACTTGTTACATTGTTTACGTTCCCACGAGGTTATTGCAAAGAACGGAGGCCTGAAAATGACACTAGAAAATATTTCAGTGGAGACTAAACCACTGAAAAACGTTTCTGAAATCCAACAACAAATCATCAAATTCTGAAACAGTATTTCTTAGAACAAGTGTTTCAATCTTTGAATTTATTATCGTCTAATCTAAACACTGTCGCCCACATGAATGACGACATGCGACGTCAGCAAAAATTAACGACCTACTTTCATTTTGTTTCATTTTAGGACAAGTTCAAGAGACTCTCTCCACATCCCTTCACACATCCCAAAACAAACCGCCAAAGTTGGCTTTCAATTTCGACCTACCGTCCGTACAACCGTGGTAGGTGACTGGCAATGAAGCCTCAAACAAGTAAGTTCCGTCGTAATCGACACTAACTCCGTTCTTGCTGACGATTTTCGTAGACACGCCAGTGCTGCGTATTGTGATTTTTCCGTCTCTGCTTGTGTAGGGCAGATAGACAACCTCGTCGTCAACCTGAAGTTATTTCGCAAAATGGCTAAATTAAAAGGAGTAAACATATCTCTCAGCTCAAGCTCCTCGGCCAATCAGCGATATTTACTTACAGAAATTGGCAAAGTACAAGTTCACAACATAGGCGTGGCCACGGGGGCCAAGGGGGCCATGCTTCCTCCCAAATTTCGAGCATATCTTGTCGTTTGTGCAATACTGTTGCTCACCTAAACTCAAAAGATTTGCTCTTTGCTCCCCTAAAAGTTTGGGCTGGCTACGCCACTGGTTCGCAATGACTAATAACATATTCCTCGCTACTATCACACACGATTGTGAATACTTGTCCATTCACGACATAAGCACCAGCCAAAACCAAAAACCTTCTTTCTAGTCCTTCTCCACAAAATTTCCACTGAACAACGTATAATTCAGCTTGCAGAAGAGCGAAGCTATCGAATGAGATCCCCGAAGAAATAAGTTGTCAAAATCTCGACCGACCTTGCCCTCTATTCAAAAATATGCTTCTTGACGCGAGTTCATATGAAGTCCGCCTGTCAGGTCGTTTTGGTTCTACCATGAGAACGTTTGTCTGCTCAACCCCTTACAGACCACCAGAGCCCACAATTTTTGGTTTTTGAGACAGTTTTGACCATAACTCGCAGACCGACAGCGCTAGAGAGTCTGAAGATATAAGACGTGGGAATTTCGTGTACCTTCTGGTAAACAAAAAACAGGTACCTTGGCATTTGAAATTTTGCCTGGAGTCACAATTATGTCACAGGGACGCCATGGTGACGTCAGAGGCTGTTTTCATTTCGCTGAGACATTTCGGTCATTTTTGCCGTAGTAGTATTAAAGCTCGCCGTAACTGCATTCACTAGTCCACCTTTTTGGATATCACACTTCGGTCATTTGAAACAATATCGGTCTACGACAAAAAATTACCTTAAAAAATTTGCGAGCAAACCACATACCACAGCTGTTCCTCCTCTTCGCAGTTGAATTACAACGGATCCTATTTGCACCACAGCCCTTGCAAAGAAGTAAGGTTCAGGATGACTGTGCGGATCGTTGACAATCTGCGAAAAACGCAAAAACTTTATATATTTGCACATTGTCGAAAATATCAATCAAACCCAAATCACACATTCATTGAAAACTAGATTCTATTTGAATAAGAGCTGATGATAGTACGCGAAATATGTACTTTGTACGATCGTAGTGTCTGATCTTTTGCTGGGAAGGGTTTCCTTTCGATACGCAGTGTTCATTGAAAACACGTATTTGTTGCAAGTTACAGTAACACGTTTAATAAGTTGGACAAGGAAGCCAGACAAAAGTCTCCGCTTCGGTTGATCAGTTATTCGTGAATATTTGGAGCAAATCGGAATCGTTCTTCAAAGCATAGCATCGGAAGTTTACAGGTTATGACAAAAGTTCCACAAATAGGGAAAAATGCTAGAAAAAGGAAATATTTGAAACGAATCAAAAGCAAACGGCACAGAGCTCTTATGTGAAAAAGGGTGCCATGGTGACTCAACCATCACAGCCTGACCCTAACTGCTAGGTTTGTTTTCAAAAAGCTTCATTGTTTGGTTTGTAAAAAACTTTTTTCAATGAGGAACAAGTACCTCGTATTGTTTACGTCTTTGGGCGCGTATTGCTGATATGTGTTTAGAATAGTATTTTGCATTCTTTTTTCTTGTGTCATCCAGATTGGGGTAAAATTGTATCTCGTTAACGTTGCCCTTTTACGTATGGTTTTGGCGACGTGGAAAACAAAAAACAACGGTTACACCTTTGTTGGTGGTATCATTTTTTGCCTTACGTTTATTTCAGTTTCACGACGTCAATGGTAGTAAAAATACTTTTTCACCAAGATCCCTTCGGATACGCCCGGAAGTATACTAGTTACAAAACACTAGTCTAATAAACAAATCCAAGCCTCGTACAATGATATCAAATGGCAGTAGAAGCGTGCTCTATGGAGTAGAGATATCCCTTATTCATTACCGCCCTTTTAAATATCAATATCGCTGTTCCAATTGCTGCTTTAAATCATGAAAATGCGCTGTAAGATTTGGGATAACTTTCACACAAAACAGCAAAAAACTCCGAAGTTGTGAGAACGAAACATGGGCAAATCATCCACTTTGCTTTTGAGTACACTCGTTTTCAGTCACCGCAGCCTAAGCGCACCCTAAAATCAGTCAGCAGAGACTTACAGTGATCTTCACTTTCTCGATCCGACTGCACGTCGTGTCAAGCAAGACGTAGCTGCACGTGCCGACGAAGTTAATGAAGTGACCATCTAGAGTTTGGTAATGGTAATCTCCCTTACTTGTGCAAGCGTGCCTTTGAGCCGTGTCTGTACACAGAAAAGCAAACCTGAGAGAGTGAGTAAAACGCATTCGACGATCCACTGTAAATGACGGCAACGGCAGAAGAACGACTACGAAACGCATGAGCTGTTGACATTTCGTAACGAATCTTCCGATCGCCTTGTTTTGTCTCCAGTCAAGTAATGAGCTTGGCAGTTCGTAACTTAAACTCAGTTTACACAAACTTTATTTTCAGTGAGGAAACACCCTGCGTCCAAGCCATAATACAAAGAGACCAAACTAATAAAACTTCGTTATTTCACCATTAATAAGTGCAGAAATCTTTAAACGTCAGGAAATCATTACATTTTCATGAAATAAAGTATTAAAATTTTGGTAGAAGATGCAGAACAGAGTAGTAATTTATTTTTCCTCCTGAAAGATTTAGCGAAAAGAAACAGAAAAAAACTCAACTAGTGTGGCCACAAGCACTTTTTAAATTAGCCTAATTTTTCAGGCAATTTCACTTCATAAAGTGATATTGTTTTTCACTTTATGAAGGATATAAGACAAATGAATAACATTACTACAGCCCACCTTTTGCGTCGCACAGTGTAGCCGCCACTTTCCTTGAGAACTTCGTCAAATCTTCGAACATATTCACTTGAAGAACATACTTGTTCACCGGGTCGGACGCCATCGTTTCAAGCTCTTTTTTCTGTACGAGTTCAGAGACGCCAACCACCATGATCGTCGCGTATTCGCGAAGTATAGCTGCGCTTTTTGTGACGTTATCAATGGAAGGTCCATCCGTTATCGCCACCACCGCAGCAGGAACGCCGATCCGACGCCCGGTGAATGGTGATTGGCCCAGCAACTCGCGTGTGACGGTTTCAAGAGCCAATCCGGTGTTGGTTCCTCCTCCTGGATACGGGATTGCTTCAATGGCGTACAGCAAGTCGGTTTTGTCGCCGTGTTTTTCAAAGCCCCAAAGGATTTCTGGCTTTCGACTGTAGCGCACCATCGCCACCTGCACTGTGTCCGAACCAACCTTGTAATGATCTACAATGTCAACGATGAACTTGCGCACCATGCGAAAGTTTTCTGCGCCGATGGACGAACTGGTATCAACCAGAAAAACAAGATCCAAAACCATGGTTTCGTTGCAAGGCACTGATGAACAGAAATAGAACCGAATTAGAGAAAGAGATTAATGTTTCTTTGCGTGTGGATGAGAGGACCATTAACGCATTTAAACAAAGCCATCAAACAAATTTTTGTTCCAATAGATTATTCAGAGAGCAATGTTCTCAAACGAATGTTATCATTGAGAAAAATCCCTTAATGCGAGTGTCGCCCTAGTAAGACAATAAAAATTGTACAAGTGAGCTGAACGAAATATCAAGCGGTCTTCATGGAAAGTTAAGCCCACAAAGCGATACCACAAAAAACAAGCTAGTCAATTACATCGGCAACAATAAATATGAGCACCTGGTGTCAAATCTTCGGAAGTTGCTGGTTTTGTGTCTGAAAAGTTTAAGAAATTTTTGTCAAAACTTAAAACTCCACAGCTGGATTTTGAGACTGATATATCTAGCGTAGTCAGCGGCGTGCGTGAGTGATTCTTACCATAGATATTCTTAAAAATTCCAGTTAATGCTTCGATTTGTAAACAAGACTATCAAGTTCCGTTTAAAGCTATGAAAACAAACTTCCATTATTTTAAGATAACTTAGCAGCCCTAAATTTTCATCTAATAACCTGTGAGAGGGTGCACTGATTGAAAAGTAAATAAACGTTATTGAAATCAAGCTCTCAAAATACGCGATAAAGTGCATCACACAGACACAGTGCAAAGGTGGGGCCAACTCACAACTGGGCCCTGGAATGCAGTGAGCCAGATTCCCATCTCCCTTCTCACAGATCAAGCCACCCTTGCAAGGGTTGTCTGTGCAAACGTAGTTGTTCATTCCCAAGCATTTGCACTCTTGTCGACAGTCCGACGTGATGCGCTTGTAACCTATCGAAAACAATTGCTGGTCGGCAGCTGCAGAAAATACCTGGATTTGTTAATTGACAAAAGTGTGTCGTGCTCGCCCGAAAACACGCGCTGAGGTGTTTGTTAAATGAGGCTTTGCAAAACTCTCGTTTGCGCTACGCGCCGCGCATATCGGAAAATCCCCGAAGTTCGTTAAGCTATAAATTCTAACCTTGCATTTAAATCAAAAAAATATTGAAAGCTGGGTGATTAACGGTTTCCTAACAAGAAAGAGCAGAGGAGTTTTTTCTAAGTTCAGAACTGTCGGTTGAGTACCATTGCTTTTCAGAATCTATGCCAAAGCATACGTACAAACTGGACAAGTTTATCAAGACCAGCTACTTCGAAAAGCTCTTTGTAGGCAACTGAGTCCCATTGGGTAGTTCTGACGCACAGTAAATGCCATATCTAACTACCCGTGGAGCTTAATTTCAATTGTTCGTGCCAGTTAAACTCTAAAGCAAGCCTTCACGATTAGTAAGGGATCCATTCCCTCATCTAAGAAATGGATCGATCAGAACAAAAGAGTTCAAAAAGTCGGAGTACACGAATGCTGAACAGCTTTTCAAAAAATCTTGGAACCCGGACGAACCTCTCACTGCGTACGACGACGAAGAGCAAATACAAGAAACGCCCACCTTTCACGAAGTACCTTTCACCGACCGTACATCCGCACTCGCTCGGCTCCACGCACTTGTCTCCATCCCACACGAAACCGAACTCGCAAGCGCACGCGGAAACATCGGGAAGCGCGCACCTGTAACAAAAAACATTTTTGCCAGTCGTTGCGCACTACTGATCAAGCGCTAACTCACGGAACAACACTAATATTAAAGCGGTGATAGATTAAATGGATTAGATTTTTTAAAAAACTTTCTTTCAACAGTAAAAATACGCTTCGTGTTTTCACTGAGTTAAGCCGCAAATCCAACCAGTCAAATTCACAGACAGCCTCGAAAATGTAAGCATGTGCTAGTGCTACGCCTCTTTAAATAAAATGTTCGTCACACGACAGATGTGGAGCATTCAGCAGCTTGCGAGCATGAATGATTTCTTCATGAAAATCGCAATGTTAGACGTATTCAGCAGAGTGGGAAATGAATCAGCAATTTGTTTTGCTGTTGCGATTCTTTCACAGCCAACTGCGAAAAACGTAAACGTACTTATCAGAAGCAAACAGATCTTGACATGTGTCAGGACAGGCGGAGGCGCAGCCGTCGTAGCGGCTGTTTGGTGGGCACGTGATTGTGATGTTCGTGTCCTTCACCCAATCACAGGCTAGTTGTTTTGCTTTTTGACACTCGGTGGCGTAATCGCTGATTATCTGAAAAAGCGACCAGCACGTCCATTAAGTTATAGACAGTTTCTCTGACCCGGCTCAACAGTTAAACTGGTAAAACTGGTTGCGCATACAACTGGGTTATGTCAACAAAGAAATACCACTTCAAAAACAAAAACATAATTGCTATATCAGCAAAATTATCCTGGATCTTTTGAAAATAAACATCAGCAAAGAAGCAACAAATGAAGCGTAGAAGACCACGCAGTATGCGGGTGGTGAAGTGCGGGTACGAAAAAGGAGCCAACCAGCGCACATGTCAATCATCCTTGGTCAAGCAAATGGAAACACTCGGGCGCCTACTAACCTTTTGTCTGCAATTCCGCTTATTTTCTATCACTTTGAGAAATGACCCGTTTGTGCAAATACGATCTATTTCAACAATGCAATTTCGCACAAACAGGGGAATGTTGTCTTATCGAGAAACTCGATCAAACAAAATTGCATTTGACAAAAATATATGCAGTTGCTGTATTCGCAATTTTAAAAACAAATAACGAAATATAATCATCTGAAACAGCCATGTCCAACCAAAATGGCTTACTGAGCCAAAAATCATGTCACTATCTCAACCAGGGCCGCACACTGAATGACATATTAACGAGGGCCGCACATTGAATGACTACCTTTGATCTTAAGAAACTAAATTTAACTTAAACTAATATCCTGAACTTGTTTGAATCTTAACTGCAATGGCAACAGACGTGATAAAATGGCACTGAGAACAACCTGCATCCAAAACGTCAGATTAAATATTATCAAAATAAGGACAAGTTGTCAGTATGTAGGATGCTTTCACTACAGCGAAAACCTAAACTGGGCCGCACAAAACCTTCGACTGGGCTGCATGCGGCCCAGGGGCCGCGGGTTGGACATAGCTGATCTAAAACCTCAAAATGAAACGCGAATTCAATTCATCAAAACTATGAGTGTTCAATGTCTTCGAAATTTCTGACACACAAAGCCAATAGACGAGTGGGCTGTCAGCACTGGGATATTCTATGACAGGCGAGTAAAGTAGCTAAAATATTTAGTGTCGGTTTCGTCAAAACCTCTTACACGTAGAGAAAAACAGGAATTCTCTAAAAATTACATTTCGATCGTTTTCCTTTTAAAGCCAAACGTAATTGCAGAATAACATCAGTTCGCTGCATCTGCCTTCTGGCTTGAAAACAATGAACCAGCAGCATGTTAACTGCACCAACGATTTTTGCAAAATAATACAAAAACTCTTTGCAACATTCCCATGTTAAGCCAAAACAACGCAACATCAATTTTATATTACTGTTCGAATCCTGTTCAAAGCAATCAACATTGTCGTTGCATCAACCATGATCAACTTATGTTGCATTATTGACAAAAGAGTTTATTAATTGCGGTCAGTAGCGCAGCCAAAATGAGGCCAAAGAGGCCACGGCTCCCCGAAACAAATTACTGGTGGTTTTATATCAATTTTCAACTGTTAGAAACTAAAGGGAAGGAACAGTCGGACTCAAGACTACGTCGGTGACTGACAACATTAACGACTGGCCCCGCCCGAACTAAATATTTGGCTGCGCTACTGATTGCGCGGCAAGTGAACTATTAGCAGCAGAGCAAGGCACGGGCGTGAGAGAAACTCCACCCAGTCCTCACAGATTACTCCAGAAGTTGTCTAAATAAAACAGATTGAATATTGTGTAGTTTGTGGCAGTTAGCGTTACGATGTTCATTCCGCCTGTTTACAGCTTGTGCAAGCGCCACAACGCACTGGCAAGTAGCATTTGAGGGATATGGTTAAAAGATATTCTAGCGCACACAAATGCTCTGATCTTTTGTAAGGCAATTTTTAAGGATAAGGAAAAAAATATTTCCCAAAATGAGTAATCAATTGAGTGTGACAAGGATTGTCGTTGTATTTGCTGCAGGGCCATAAGCAGCAGAGACTATGGTTTACATTAAATGCGAGCAAGGTGCGATTTTTGATTCGGGGCAACTTGCAATAAACGAAGAAGATAAACATGTTTCAAAGTTTTTTTACGTGCAACGGATGCACGAGAAAAGAAAGAAAACATTTAAAAAATCTTGGAACCAAAACTCTGCATTACGTTGTTTGCTCGTTAGCTTTTATAAAAATGCAAATGTATGACGTATGTTTTTTAATGGGCAAGGAGGAATAAAAGGGGGCCATTGAACTTTTGCCACAATTTGCTTCAATTTTGTTTAGTGCTACATTGCTAGTTGAAAGCTACTTTTTCACAGCATGATATTGACAAACGGGCTTAATGTGCCAATCTGACACGTTTAACCGAATTTTTTATCAAAAGCTCCGAAATACCAAGGTTTCGGTTTCAATTAACTAAGTCCAGGCTGCAGTCCCCAGTTTATCTGCTTTTCGTGACTTCAGTCGATTTTTACTCCTATTACTATGCCCTTAACGTTCGAGTAATCACGCACAAATAAGTGTTGTTGGCCTGTGGTGTACATCAGTGGTTATCAACCTTTTTGGGCCCATGTACCATCTTTAAAAAAACATGCGATGGACCACTTTGGTATGCTGACACCTCATGAACAACTAGTCAAAGGTGTATTGCACATTGGTGATCTTACATACCTTATAGAGCAGTTGCAATTCTCAATTTTCACGAACGTTTTATGAAGGATTTATGGAACACTCTGTGAATCAGTAGAAATTCCAGGTGGACCACGTCATCCACCTGGACTACGTTGAGAACAAGTGGTTTACATGGATTACGCAGAAACTGACCTCCTCCAAACTGCCCGCATCGCCTCCCCTGCCGCAGACGTCCGTGACGCAGTTTTGCATGAACTGTTCGGGGTGAATGTGGTCGTGGCACTCAGCCAACGCCCCCTCCGACTCGGAGATCATACCACAAAACTGAACGCTAGAGCTGCATCAAATTAAAATCCTGTGAAAATGTGTCAGCCTACAACTGTATTTCATAGTAAAACTTAGGTTGTAGCAAAATTACATATTGATATTTAGGGTTGTCAACGGTGTTAACCAGGCCCGTAGCCACGGGAGGCATTCGGGAGCAGTGCTTCCACAAATTTGTTGTACACCTACAACTTTGTTGTGTCCAGAAAAAATTGTTTTAAATATATAATGAAAACAAAAATCTTGCCCCACTACAATTTATTTTTCACCCCAAATAATAACTATACAGCGTTATCAGCGACGGTATCACTTGGAAAAAATCCGTTCGTACAAAAACGATCTATTTCAACAATGCAATTTCGCACAACCAGCGGAATGTTGCCTTACCGAGAACCTCCATTAAACAAAATTGCATTTGACAAAAATATATGAAATTGCTGTATTCACAATTTTAAAAACAAATAACGAAAAATGATCTAAAACCTCAAAATGAATCGCAAATTCAACTTTTAAAGCAAATCCGAATTCAAATCATTGAGACTATGATTGTTCACTTTTCAATATCTTCAAAATTTCTGGCACCCAAAGTCGTGCCCGCTGTCAGCGTTGGGATATTCAATTACAGGCGAGTAGTAGCTAAAATATTTAGTGTCAGTTTCGTCAAAACATTTTACACGTAGATAAAAACAGGACTTCTCTAAAAATTTCATTTCGATCGTTTTTCGTACCACACGTTTCCTTTTACAGCCAAACGTTATTGCAGAACAACATCAGTAAACTTACTATAGTTCTTTGCTGCTTGCAGGACAGTCATTCATGGGTGGTGGTAACACATTTGAGCAATCACCTTTAAGGAACCTATTCGCAAACTGTACGGGATCGTCGGTGATTGATCCATCTTCCGTGGTCAGGTCGTCGTCTGGGTTACCGTTGAAGTTACTGCACAAGCAATCCACCTGTTGCATTGAAAAGAAACTGATGGTTTTAAGATGTGAGAACCAGCGACAACGATTCGTGAACCAAGAACAAAGTATACTGTTCCCATCTGAAGAAAAATATTTATTCCCCACAATCCAAGACAAAAATATATAGCAAGCAAAAAAATCCGTTTCTAAAATTTTTTTAATTAGAAATGAGACTAACTTGCATGTACTAGTCAAAAATCAGTTTTGTAATCAATCTCTGTTTAAGCTATTTGTGTAACCCAAAAATACATTTATTTCACGAGAAGGCAGCACGCGAAAGGACTCGTCCATCCAATCAACCCACAGCCAGGGGTGTAGTGGGGCGGGAACGCGTGGGAACGGCGTTCCCAAACCGTTTTCAGGTTTTCGTTTAAAATGAGTTTGAAGCTGTTTCAAAATGGCTATTTTCTATGTGTTCCCACATCTTTTTTGTTAGCACTACATCCCTGTCCATAGCCTAAGCTTTTTCTGAACACAAAAAGTTTGAAATAAGTTTGTAGTTTGTACACAAGCATTCAGATGAATAAACCGCTATTCAAAACAGTGTACAACGAAAATCAGATGAATCCAAATAACACAATATTGGTAAACAAAGAAATACGAATATGAGGGTATCCCAGTTAAGCATATAAGCAATTTCTCATCAAGGACACACGTGGATCTTGGGAGTTGATCCATAATGCAAAAATTCTGAAGGAAACATGTTCGTTTTAACTATAAAGAGAGGCCTGACCTATAACCCATGCAGCGCGGGTTACCTTCTGCTGATAACTTGTAGGCAGCTTCACCANCACTTTGCCGCGGTAATACTGTATCTTGCCGCCGTTCCTGTGCATGTTCAAGGTGGTGACGGCACCCTCGGTGAAAATGCTGAACTCTTCACTTTTAAATCCTGAAACCTCTTCATAGTTTACCTGAGAAACAAAGAGTTGCTCAAAAAAGACAAGAAAAAAAACGTGAAGCTTCCTCTACACTGCGGCAAAAATACGCTTTTGAGTTACCAAAATTCTTCCGTCGTACTCAAACTCGATCAAAACCGACTCCTCGCCTCCCAATATCACCGAAGCGGAACGCATAACCAGGCGCGGGGCATCCCCAACCGCCTCCTGAACTTTGTGATCGATGTTGAGCAAAAACCAACGGGAGTCGAGTTGATCGAAACCGGATGCCTGGGCCAGACAGTAGCGGCAGGTGCCAGTGAAAGTGAACTGCTTGTTTGTCGGCGTCTGATCAAAAGTCGAGTAGAAAGCTTCACTCCAGACTTTGCACACACCGAAGCCTGTACCAAGAGCATCGTCTCAAATCAATTCTTATCGTGAAAGGTCAAACCATAGATTTTAAATTCGTTTTGTGGTATGATTGTCTGTAACACAAGCAATCGCTGGTTCGGCTGTCTACGAACGCAGCAAATACATTCTTCGTTTGCAGTGTGATGCGCATACAAAATGAAGCTTCTTCGCATTTTCTGTTTTTTGAAACGTAACGTCTGACTTCAGAGACAACATCTCACACAAAGCAATGAAATAATCACACAAACGCTGGCCATTTTTGAAGGTCGGTGTAGAAAACATACTAATGTTTTGAAAATGTATGCTAAAACTAACAAGGTTACCAACACAGCAATCTCACTATGGTCATATAACGCGCAGTGAAGGATAGCCAAAGTAGAAACGAAAAAATCCCATATGGTTGCAACAAACGGAACAGAGTTTGCAGAAGAATCCTGGTTTAAACGTCCTAACACGCTGAAACAGCAAAGTTGTTCTTGCAATACAAAAACAAAGCGTATCAGTTCTATTCGAAGCTGTTTCAGTTGGCCACGCTGCAGCTGATTAAGCTCTTTCACATTTTCAGCGTGATTTTCTTATTGTTCGCTCAAGCATTACTCTAAAAGTTGCATTTTCATCAGTAAAAATTGCTGCATGCAGAAAGTACAAAAAACATGCGACGGTTGTGTTTTATCGCCTCACAGGTACGTCTGTCCCAATTTCATTTCTCTCTTTGCATGTGAGCGCCTTTAGTCATACGTTTAAGTGTGCTGTAAGGCAATAAAATTGCCTAATGTTCAAATTTGATCCATGAAAAGGCTATTTACTGCATAATAAGCAGTAAATTGGGAAATAAAAGCTTGTCACTTCTGAGAGATTTTCTGAAAGCCTTGCAAAAAACACTACAAACGATGAAGTGAGAATGTTCTGCTGAATACAACTCTTACAAAACTTTTTGTTGAGTGAAAGGACGAACAGGTAGCGCCTAATTTTCTGGTTACACCGCAAAGGTTATTTGAACATTAACCAATACCTCTAAACAAAGCTGGATGTTGTTTTGCCGCTGTGTGACCAGGCCCGTAGCAGGTTTTAAGGTTTGGTGAGGCAAAATGCATTTTTATGGGAAGTATATTTTTCTTTTTATTACATGTTCACAATAAATTTTTCTAGGCACAACACAATTTGGGGGGACACGAAAACATTTGGGAGGAAATGCCCCCCGTCGCTACGGACCTGAATGTGAACGAAGACGCAAATAACGACGTGCGTGTTGTTACAACAGTTCTATGCAAACATTTTCCTTTTTCATTTTTCTAAGTACAGCACCCAGGGCTAGCAAGGAAGTAAAAGGACAAACCAAACTGCATGAAGCAAGTACAACCACGCTTATCAAACTCAAACAGGAATGTAAAGCAAAGAAGCCGAAGCATATGCACGTAGTTGAGCTGACTACAAAGTGTACAATGCAAAGTGTAATCCCGTCACCTACCGCTTGGCTGACAACCCAACACGCCATTGCCATCAGCGGCACACAGCTCTTGAGGAGCACACGCAGTTTGTTTGCAATAAAGCTTTCCATTCTGGCAAACACACATTTCGAGGCAATCCGCTTTGTGAAAAATAGCTCCACTCTGTAAGTAATAGACAAATTTCAGCGCTTACTGCCAGGTCAAGCAATCTACTCAAACAACGCTTTGTGTAGACGCGATGGTCTTTATCGTCATGCTGATCAAAAGCACCGAGTTGAAAAACTCCAGCACACACCTTGTAATACTGTCCTTCATGGAGGCAACCGCAGCCTTCCAGTGGAACGCACTCACCGGACGATTCGAAATAACCTGGATCGCACTCGCAACCTGCAACCAGAGGATATCCGTAAATATCTTTATCAAATCAGGTGCGCAGCCAGCGAACCAGTCAACCAAAAGCATAATTGGAATATTGGAGAATGAATAAGCGTTGGCACGCAGCGTCGTGCAGCTTTTTCTCCTGCTGGCGGGTTATGAACTCAGGATTTGCATTAAATCCACGGCTTCTTCGAACTCAGAACAAAGAGACAAATGCTTTTCCAAACTTCTTTCAAGAGATTTGCAATTGTAATCATGTTTAGAGAGGGGTATAATTACATAAACTATAAACTGATTTGAAAAACTATAGTCAGGGTGAGGGTTATAACACAACTTTACACCTCACCGGTTTTTCGAGCCGGTTCTTTCGCATAAATAATTGTTGGACAAATTTACCTTTGCCACTATTGTCAACGCACGTTGTAACGCAACCAGTCAATAAAAGTTTCCGCTGTAAAGTTATGCACTAATATGAAATCTATGCGGCGCAAAATTTTGGATTGGTTCAAACGAAACACCATTGTTTTCGTAAACCACCACTTCGCGTACAGAACAAGCAGGATGCAGGCTCTGAACAGCACCTTCTTCGCACGGGAGGATGTTGACGCAGGTAGCTTTGGGATCGAGACCTGCGCATGTGTTTCTGCAACCACTCATGCATGTCTTGTAACGGGAGTTAGCGGGACAGTTTGGATCTGAAACGGAAGAACGCAAGGCAACCAATTACCACACGAACTTTCATTCGATGACGTCATCGTGCTTATTCAACCGTGGTACAGCTTTTTCGCAAACGGTCACAGATATGTTGTTTTCGCAACATTTCCGAAAATGAGAACTTGTTTGTCTTAATCAGGCCCGTAACTAGGGGGGCGAAGCCATTCTAAAAAATTTTTGATCCCCTGGAAAAACGTGTTGTCTTCCCCCCCTTCTGGTATCCCAAGCTGGTTACGGACCTGCTTTTAATCAAGATGCAGATCGAACGATCTGGACAGAGTGAAAACTAGTAGCCTAATACAAACACTTGCTTCCGTATTCAACTAGTGCAGTCATGGATTTATTGTGTCAGATGTTTAGGCTACTAGTAAACCTGCCAAACTTTTCGTCTTGTTTTAGAAATTTGATCAAATCCTTTATCAAGATTTTTGAAACTTCAGTTGAATATATTTGGTGTGAGACAATTTCTGCAGACGATACTGCGAGTGGTGAAGCTGTCAGATACAAGAGACTATTGTCAGGATATATTTGATCAATGATACTATTGTTTTAATTGTAGATACGACACTTCGTCTGTCAGTTGAAATACTCTTGAAAGTAATGCAGCAGGAACAGGGCCCTAGAGAGATATACAATGTGCTGTTGCGAGATATTTTTTGGGCCCCCTTATAAATTGCAACTAATTAAGAGCTTCACTAGCTTTTCAATACTATGACTAGAAAATGATATGCTTCTTTTGGTATTTTACATCATAAACATTTACCAATGTTATTACTAAATTTCGAAAGGTCTCAGGTTGATCTCAAATACTGCACATAACACACAGTTGTTTTGCGAATTTCACAATAATACATCAAATTTAACATTAATAGTAGGCTGTAGTAATTCTCACTAGCAAAGCAAATTTATTAATTCTTTAAACTTACTACAGTAATAGAAGGACACGAAGTATTTCAATAGTCGCTTTGTCATGGATTCTAACAGTTTTTGAAAATTTACTTGATTTGCTGTCGCCATGCCAATTCAGGGTTGCGGAGTGGCAAGGAATCGGAGGCTTTTTGGTGGAGTCAGATTCCTAACGACATTAGGGGTCGGAGTCAGATATTTTGTCCGACTCCGACTCAGCAAGTCCAATTGGATCACTTTTACATCACACTCCTAAGTTGGGAATTCCTGTTGAATCGGTACTATTTCTTATGAAACTTTTGTTGAAACAGAGAATTCTTGCTGTGTACCACGATTTCCACTGAGTGTTAGTTGCTACAAAGTTCTTGGCCGCTAAACTTCATTCACTGTATGTTTAGGAGTCGGAGTCGGAAATTTTGGAAAGGTTGGAGTGGAAATTTTGAAAAGGTCGGAGTTGGAGTCAGGCATTTAACTCCGACTCCGCAACCCTGGATGCCATACTTGAGTGATGGTCTCTATTAGCTTGATCATGATCATGGTGGTGCAATCGACTTTTTGTAAGCGGGTTTTCTTACTGATCACAAATTCTCAATGGGGTTAAGATCTGCCGAGTTTCTAGGACAATCTATCACATTTAATTTTGCTTCCTGAAAATCGTCTTCACTTTTTCAGATGAAATACACGGGACAATATCCTGGAATTTTCCTCCACCATCTGGAAATGCCTTTCTCATGTCTGGAATGGCTTTTCTCTCAATCACATCAATGTATTTGTATAAATTCATCATACCCTCAATTTCCATAAGCGAAGCTACTACTGAAAAACTGAAACTGCCCCAGAACATCGTTTTGGGTTCCTTTACTAGCTCATTGCAATGGGCAATACTTAATTGCTCACGATTCCTGATCCTAATAAGTCTGCTGTGTTTCCTTGGAACGTAAAAGGACTTTCATCTGAAAACAGCACTCTTTCCGGTTTTCTACAGTCCAATATTTAGGCTATTTTTGCACATTCTTAGCTTTTCTACCAGCCTCCGGTGGGCGACGTCACTCTGTTCTCGAACTTCTGTAAACTCAACATGCACCAAATCCTTCCGTAAATCAAAACTCGTCTTCTTGGCATACCTTTTGCAATGGCTGCTTGGGTATAATTTCAGTGTTACGAAAGCGTAACAATGCAACTCTGCTTCCTAGGTGTGACATCTGCCATTAAAAACTACAGAAGTTCCAACATGTACAACTCTCAACCAGGGGTGGGTATTAGCTTTTAGGGCCAGAGTAAAAATCGCAGAAAGCTGCCCCAAAACATTGTACAATTTGTGATGTCATTTCCACAATATATGGTCTTGAAAAAGGGCCCATTGCCCCTATATTTGTTTATGTTACATCAAAAAAGGGCCCCTATATTTTACACATGATACACAAAAATTTTACGTGCTGAAAGCAATTTAAATTTTTCATTTTGTCTGGAAATGTTTTTCTGCGGGAAAGTCCATTTCACATTTAAATTGTTTGAAGTTATTTTATTTTACGTTGTTCTTTGTCTACCCACTAAAGTTGTTAAAGGGGCCCCTTTGGAACATATCTTTGCTTTATTTTGAAAAATATATGACTTTCTCCAGAGCTTGCTGCTGCTCCAGAGTGGTTCATCAGCTTTTAAACAAAACAATGCAAAAACTAAGTACGAAAGTCTCAAAGAGGGGCCCCACGACATCTCTGAAAAAAGGGGCCCGAGCCGACAGCCTTGTTCGCCTTCCCTAATATCCACCCCTGCTCTCAACTACAATACAAAAGAAAGAACTGGCTTCATTCTATAACACTATTGAGCTGATAAAGTCCTATATAACGTCATAAAAACATTTTTCGATCCTTCCGTCATGTTACGCATTACAAAGCGCGTTGGGCTAACAACGAAACAGCAGCGATTGAGATAATCCCAACCACACATCAAAAGAATTGGCGATACATTGTATATCGACTAAAACCACAACTTCAGCCAATTAATTTGCACAAGATTGTGTGAACAACGTTATAACAATAAAACCTTTGTGCATAATTGCCCTTTTACATTTTGAACAATGAGGTTCATGGGCCCCCTAGACTCTTGTGGGCCTCAGCGGCGCATCGGCAGCACTCCCTTTCGTGGGGCCTGAGCAGGAAGGCAACTTTAACTTTATTACGAATGGTTGGGCCAGGATCGCCAACAGATATGGGTGGGCCCAGCCACTTTTGCTAGGTCTACCTAAACAACACATAATAACTTTGAGGCTCTTGTGAATTTCGAATTTCCCTTGCAACGTTAGAGCTTGACCGTGAAGCCCCAGCAACGGTTAAGCACTGAACATAAAAGCAAAAATGCTTAAAAAGGAGCCTGCAGTAACCCCAGGCAAACGTAAAGTTAACACAATATGAACATATGAGCAGGCTATGCTGTTTCTGTCACCAGACAGACAGACAAGACAGATAATTCTAGTTTATTTTGCATGGCCAACGAAAAGACCCGGAGGTCATCAAAGTCAGCTGACCATAAACAATTCTAGTTTATTTTGCATGGCCAAAGAAAAGACCCGGAGGTCATCAAAGTCAGCTGACCAGGCATAGTCTACTGGGTGCAAACTTTGCTCCACTGGTGTGATAGCAATGCAGTGTTTATCGTTGACGTTTCCAGAGTGTGTAGTGGTCACACAAGTGCCACTACATGGAATTCGGCTAAGTCAGAGGGAACTGCATCAGATGAATGTGCCTGATGTGAAAGGCGAAAGTCAAAATGCCTCGATCAGAAATGACGAGGGAAGCGCTTCTTGGTCAAATCGGTTAAGGCGCAGATAGCGAGCAATTGGCTTTAATCACTTCCTCGGTCGGAAGTTCGAACGGCAAGCGGGGCAGACCGGGTG
>JGI24021J15306_10000110_pt1 | contig 41291 bp, 26 predicted proteins | sample Ectturendosymbi1_FD_15306 | JGI IMG/M metagenome (IMG submission 15306)
GAACATTTACCAGTAACCATACTTTAATTTTCGTGCCCACCCAGATACCTAAAACCCATATAGACACCGGTACAGTGTATGCGGCTTACATTCAAGGGCGGCTTACATTAAATTTTTAAATCTATCTCATGCGGCTTACAATCAAGGGCGGCTAACAATCGAGTAAATACGGTATGAGGCGCCGTTGCTGCTGTTGCAACACTGTGAAGTCGAATTGGTCAGTGGCGCAGTCACCACAAATGGAAGTCGAGAATCGAGCGAAAACTATATCACATGAACAGCGCAAATGGCCAAAGCCAGATGTGGTGGGATTGCAGTTTTGCGTCAACTTCGGTGTTCTTTTCCAAGGACCCAATCTCAACGCTATCATCCCTTTGTTCACTCGTTTTATATACAGTGTTTAGGATTTTGTGGTCACACCAGTGGAGACTAGAGAATGTCTACAATCGGGAAACTAAACGCTTGGGCTCAAAAGAGAAGTCTGAACCCAAGTAATTTTCGTTTTTTTCTGCAGCAGTGGAAGCTTCGGCCGATGGTGATTCGACTTGTTCAAAAATGTGCAACATAACTCAAACCAACACAACAACCAACGTTATCAGCGGAAAAAATTTGCATTCAGTGTGAGTAAAGCAACAGGAAGTTAACACTGGCGACTAGGGTTGCCAGATCTGTTTTGTAAAAATACCGGCCATTTTGATTTGTCAACAGTGCCAGATCTAAGCTGTGTCGTATTTCGTAAGCGGCTCAGAAAACAGAGGGACAATCAGTATTGTTAAGCCATAATTAATAATTTGCCCGTATTTTGGCTGGCTCATTGCATTTCGGTGTGTGTGTGACGCGAAAATCGCACCAAGGATTGCGTCAACAGCAGCAAATAGACTTCGCTGAAAGAACTGCTCTGACAAGATTCACTACTAGAGTCAATATAATTTGAGAAATTCTGCGCTAGTTCTAGTTCTTTTTGAAGTTACGGAAAATTATTTATTTTCAAAAAAACGGCTTCAGGCACTGATGTTTAAAATACCGGCCTCTACTAAACGAGCAGTAAAATACCGGCCAGGCCGGTGAAATACCGGCCGTCTGGCAGCCCTACTGGCGACACGAAATAAAATGAAAACACGCCTTAATGCGCTACAGCGACAATTGATTTGGAAATAAAGCATGAAGCCGGTAAAAGCTCGTGATGCAATTTTTGATTAAAATATTCTTTCTGTAGGGAAACAAGTCCTGGATCCCATCGGTGGGTTGAGTTGCACCATGAGTCCAATGCAAATTTCCGGTTGCTCGTTTTGCAAACCAAGCCGCCATGATTCACAGCCAAACGGTGGCAACAGCAAAAATAACGCATGTAACTACAATCGCAAGACAAATTTAGCGATTGTTTGACTCCTAAAAAGTAAATCGAAAATTTATTAATCACAACTTGAAAAAACAAGGTACCTTCTCAGGATTCAGGGCTTCTGCGATGGTCACGTGATTCAAATTATCTTCAGATTTAAGCCACTGTATGATCGGATGTCGTCTTCGATACAGGTTTGGATAAAAGTATCGAAATTTCCGAATGAAGTGACGGCGAACGAACTGGGGCAACGTGTATTCAACGTCCAGCGTCAATTTAACCTGTGTATGGCGCGTGCAGAGTATTAAAACCAAAGCTATGAGCAAAACCTCAGCATCAGTATCGTCAGCACAGCTTGTGTTAATATCTGAAAGCGGTTATACGAAGGGAACGTTTGTGGTCAGGTGGATATGATTGTAAATCGAAAGTTTTAAACAAATAAAAGCAATGAATGAAACTAAGCTTTGGATCAGTTTCTCAACCCTTGGTTGTTGCTCGCCCGTTTTCTATTATCAAAAAAATCGAACTATCAGGAAACACTGCATGAACACGCTGACAAAATGTCTTGTTTTTATATTTTTTGATTAAAAAGGTCATTAACTCCATTACGTGTCCAAATACATGTAGCACATTTTACTGCGTAATCTTCTCAATTTAAAAGCGCAAAGCTGTGAAAGTGACCACATTTGATTCTTTAAACCTGAACCCGCATGCCCACCCAAGCACTGTCACACCCACCGCTTGGCGACCGCTCCAACGTTGAGATACACTGGTTCAGATCCAGACAGAACACTACCCCTTGAATCAAGCAATTCTTGCATCCTTTCAAAGTTGCTCGGTCGTGAATTATGCTTATGCTGTATAATCAAGCAGACCAACCTGCATTGCAAGGCTTTCCAACTCTGCGTTATCCTGCACTCCTTTGATGTCATCCACAGCGAGACCGACCTGAGCAGTGGATAAACGTGTGAGTTTTGTTGCGTTTCCATTGCAAGTCCAAAAACATATCTTCGGTCCTAACTTATCTATTCCAGGCCGGGGCAGATAGACATGGATCAAAAACTTATGATCGGCGCCCGAACAAGCGTGAAACGCTGTTGTGAGTTCGACTTGTTGCATTGAGTGAGAAAACTTGCAACAAAAAGAATTCCACTACACCACTTCCTTCCCCGTCGTGCTATGGCATCCACAAATACGAACGCTTACAAATTACATCTTGTTTCATTTTCAGCGTTACGCCAGCAAGTTGGCTTTTAAACATCACATTTGATCAATACTTCAACCTCACAAAATAAAAAAACAAACAATCAAAGCTGATCAGTCATATGTGGATAGCTTTTAAAGGTTTATTGGTAGAGAGAGAACCTATGTGCGTGATGCCACCTAAAACTAAAATTCTTATGGTGCAACCACAATCTTTTATTGCATTTGTTTAAAAAAACCTGTACAGATAGAATATTATTCATCAAAAATCTAATGCAACCGCATTTAAGTTTGGTAAGGACATGATGTATAACTGGAGCGTGGAGTTTGCAATTGCGAGAAGCCCAATTCACACACATTTTAACATCAGCTACAAAACTTAAACACGAAAATCGCTGAAAATGATACACACAACGCGTAGGTAAAACACGTAGAAATGCCCGGCCGTTTTACAGCAATGACAAGACACAGGGTCTCACTACAAATCTCTCTTGACTCTCGGCGTAGGTACAGCCAGGGTTGCGGAGTCGGGAGGTTTTTGGGTTGAGTCGGATTTCTAAGTTTCTTTTATCCGACTCAGGAGTCCAGTTGAATCATTTTATACATTGCACTCTTTAAGTTAGGAATCCTAATTCGTGCTTGTTGAAATGGCACAGTTTCTTTTAAAATTGTTATGGACACTGAGAATTCTTGCTGCGTACCACGATTTCCATTGATTGCTAATTGCTACAAAATTGTTGAGATCGAAACTTGATTCATATTATGCTGAGTCGGAAATTTAGGAAAGGTCGGAGTTGGAGTCGGACATTTTACCTCCGACTCCGCAACCCTTGGTGCAGCCACTGTTTTCTTTCAGGTCAACATTAATTCAATGCATATTGCTGTTAATGGTTTTACACGTTTACGTACTACAATAATTAACGCAAGAAGATTCAATCCGCGACCAAGCATCACAAGCGAATAGTTATATCACCAGCAAATTCATGATGATGATGCTCATGACAACGAGGAATACGACGAAAAGAATGTAGGTGATCGCTCTGTAGTTGACCTGGAAGGTCGAAAAACGAATACAAGTTCGTTAATTACAGTTGTACAAAAAACGCATCTTGTCAACCAGATACACAGAGCATTAAAACGACAAACCGCAATTAAATCGTTCAGTTGCGACGCTTGTGGATATGACTGGCAGTTTCATCACATAATGTTACGAAAGCTTTCGGTGAGAAAATCGACCTTACGAAGTTCTAGTGAGTTTCCATCTTAAATATACTCTTCACATGTTCTAGCTTTCGTACTTTAACATAACTCTGAACATTTAAATTGTCCAACAGGTTATAGTTACAATGCAACGCGTTTCTTCTTGCTGGACATGACATACGCAACTACATCCCACGTCACCACTTCGACTGAAAACCCTACTCGAGATTATATTGAAGGAGTTCAAAGCCGTTGAGAGGCTAAAGAAGAATTATAATCGCAATGGTAAAAAATAGGATCGNATCACACACGATCCAAATGCTGTATTTGCTGGAAGTCTAAATCGAAAAAGAACTCCCAGTTGCGGTCACCAGTCAACAACTCTAAACAAGTATGACGGCACGCAGACTGCTTCCAAAGATATGTGGAGATGTCCGAGAAATCTGGTCACATTTAAAAAACGCACTTACGGCTGAAACGAACAAGGTGTGGGCTGAGGCATTGTTGTCACGCTCCGATGCTTCCGAGTTGAAGATGTTATCAAACTCGAACTCGCCAATCATCATCACCGCAGTTTTGAGGAGAGCGTTCCAGACAGTGTCGAACGCGTACTGAATATTAAAACGCGTACTGTTTGTATTAAAGATGGAATTGAAAAGCAAAATGAAGCTTAAAAATGTGCTTATTTTGTGGCAGAGGTTGTGTTATTATCGATTTACTCTCACTTAATATAAGATAAATTCAAATAAATTACAAAGACAAACTACAGTATAATCGAACGAAAAAATTCAACGTTTGATTTACAGATCCTATCTGAAGAGTTGATGATGCCTACTTAGGCGAAAATATATACACTGTAAGATCTTAGTGTCTGATTCTTTGCTGTGAAAGAATTCCTTTCGATAGGTAGTGTTTGATTTGCAGTGTAATTTTCAAAACGTTGGCCGACACTAAACTTAGGCATGGTGGACAATGGACATATAACTTTACTTTTGAGTGAAAATTCCATGCTTTTTGCTTGAACAAAAACAATTCACTTAAATTGTTAGTTGCAAGAGGCGATCTCTCGCTGGCAAGAAAACGCAACACCGACTGGAAGTTGTACGTTCGTGATCACTGACGTAACGCTATAGAAATTTTAAATCGCCCTCCGAGTGCGCAGTACGCCTTTTCACAAAAAGGATTGAAAAATTTACCGAACGCAGAATTTTTCCGGAATGCCTGGCAACGCAGGAACTCAAACAAAAGCTTTGAGAAATGAAGTTTCGATATGCATTTTCAAAACCAAACAGCGCAACGTAAAACGGCCCGACAAGAGAAGTGTAACCCGCCAACCGGAAGCTAGTCAAATTGGTTTTCGAAAGCAAGGTGGACTTCAACACGACGGACGCATTTCCAGCTTGGTCAAAAGCGATCGGTCTTACCTGGTTTTGCAACAAGCAGTAAAATCCTGTACCGAAGCCGACGATGAAAAGGAGGAAGACCACGAAGAAGGACATGAACGTTTGCAACACGTCACTGAACATGAGGACGTAGATACCGAAGCGCGGAATGTTCTGGATGAAAAGCAGGAGGCCCATCCATGACAGGAAGACAGCCACAGCGCCGCACTGCCATTGCCATGGCTGAAATACACAGGAGCAGACATGCTTAAATGAAGAGTCGTGCGTTCAGTCAAAGAANCAAGGTTTGATTGGGAAAATTGAATTCNAACACAGANGAATAACACTACTACATTTCCGGAAGCATACATAAGCGATATTCAAGTCACAAAATAACTTTGGTCTGCNCTTAACTAAAGAATCTTTCNAAAGCAAGTTTCTGCACTAAAGTAAAAAGTGAANGAAGGCACTCTATCGCAACTTCAACNATTGACGATGATGTAAGTAGCAANTGCACGAATCCTTACATCTTTCACTCCGTAAAATTTGCTGCCGCTGTCTGCCTCGTATTCGTACACTGNCAGTACGGCGAGCGTGTACAATGCCAACTCGACAATGTTGGTAGCACTCATGAAATACGAAAAGCGTTGAGAGAACAACTGATAAATCTGAAAAAAAAACAAAAATTGGTCCATCGTATACAGTCAGATCTTTTCGTAATTTAATGTGAAATGCATTCAGGCAAAATCGTCTGCACTGAATGCCTCGCTGTGCATCAAAGTCAGTCCGTTGACTGCAGTTATCGGTGTTCCGGCTTGTTCTTGTTCTGTGCCTGATTTTGGAAGCACCGTTGCGACTTGTCATGTCTCTTTGGCGTTTGTTTTTCAGACACTTTTAGTTGATTAAGCCTTTCATATACAGCAATGTTTGATAGCGCATAGTAGCAAAACAGCCCATTCACAAGTGGTTTCAAATCCAGATATAAAAACAACGAAAAAAAGCAATCTGACCAGCAATAATCGTCAGCCAGNGGAAGTCGGCTTCTTACGATAAAACGCACCTTAAACCACGTGACAAAATTCAAACGTTCTGCTAACAGGCTTTCGTGACTAATGTGTGAATGCATATGATTTAAACACAGCAGTTCAACGCAGAAAATAATAAGCGACACAAATTATAAACGCTACCGAAATAACTTCACATACAAACCTCTTTCACAATACTAAGTGCCGCAAGGGCGTAAATCACATATGAGGCAGAGCGACCCCACCACGAGTATGAGTAGCATTCGCCGAAGGTTGATTGGGCTTCGCTGATTATGACGATGCATGTCTGATTTGTTTGATTCGTGGCTTGGACATCTGTTGCAGAGGATATNAACCAAAATTTTATCTTATACTTACGACGTCCGTTGGAATAACAAGGCCATCATTCAGTCGAGAAGCAGAGGTCTAACTTATGAGTCAAAAGGTCATCCGATCACATATTACGTCACCAGGTCACATTAAACGCAGCGTACTTTTTACGTCATAATTTTACCAAATTGCGGTATACATCTATCTTATGACTTGGTCTACAAAGGGAATCGAAAATGTACCTATACAATCAAAGAGGCGACGGAACGCTCTCAAGGCTACCGACTTCGACAAAGGCTTGTTTTTGACAGATTTACTGTAAGTTATAAAATAATTTCCACAATTCAACTAAACTTAAAGAAAAACTTTCGGGTTGGAGTATCGACTCACAAAGTAGCTCTCAACGCAGTTTTTCGGCATCACGAAGTTAAAACCTGATTGCACACCTTCGACTTGGCAACATTTGAGTGGAAATTCGGGCACGTTTGTTTTACGAACTTTAATCCCACATATGTGGAAATGAACTGCCAACAATTTTTTTCATCCTGACCGTCAAAGAAGAGCATTTTTGTTTTTCTGACAACCATGTTGCANAAACGCACTTTTAAGGATTCAGCAGAAGAACGTGGCAATACGAAAGATGTTTGAGCCATCTCAAGTGTCGCACTTCAGCTATTCCCACGTTTTTCTTCATAACTGGAAAACTTTCAACATGACAGGTTTCAAAAACGCGAAGTCAATGTCATTCTAAACCTCTCATAAGATTGAGCAACTTAAAAAGCAAGAAAGCCATACTTAGCGGTCAACACACTTTTCACAATCGTTCACAGCTCAAAAACGTAACTTCAAGACTTGCAGGGCGTAACATGAATGACCTAAAATGATCTACAGCGAAAGACATGTCCAGGTTTTGGTCAATAACTCAACATTAGTTGCGTCGAATCAACACAAAGACTGCGTCTCATCAAGGGACGAACCACCAAGCCTCAGCTTGGTACGAACTACCAAGCCTCAGCTCCAGCACCGTCCAATACTCACCAACGGCATATGGGGGAGGCACCGTTAGCATGTATGAGTTCAAGAAGCCCATGAAGCAGAGGTATATAAACAAGTTGATGAAATAGACCCATCGCCCGTATGACCGCCACTTGTGGTTCAGCAAGCTCACCACCAGCGGGTGGCGCAGTAACTTGCCACGTTTCGCTTTGACCTGCATGGAGTTGGTTCGGCTTTTAGTTGAAGTCATATTGCTATGAAGCAAGCTACAACTCAGACCATCCTAAGTAAGCCGTTTTATCGAAGAACACATCGACACGCGGCAGCGAGCACGCAGAAAAACTACGGTCCTTCGCTCAAAATCGAAGCGCACTTCTGATTGAGAGATAACGGCCCCATGAGCGATGACAGTAGAAAATCTTTTTATGGCTAACCGAGCTGTTACACCAATAGACCCAACTGCATAGCAACCAAGGACCAGTGATGTTTCCTGGGAGAAGACATCACAGCGGGAAAAAGTATGAGGGATAAACGAGAGAAGCGCAATAACGAATCCGCAAATCACGAAAAACGTATTGAAACAACACATGCTTTTTTATTGGTGCTAATAGAAGCGAAGTCCAGCCTATGTTTATTACACGGAACAAGATAAATTTACTTCTCTCACTACAGTTGGAAAGATTATACAACTGAAGATATTTTTAAATGCACTTGCGGCTGCATCTTATTTGTTTCAAACTGTTTTTTCAAATCATAGATTCGCCAAATGTTTGTGTACATTTCTGATAAAAGCGAAGCAATTGCTACGTGTCATATCTATAAAACGAAAATGATTTGATAACCAACGTACGGTAACTATAACTTTGACGTTTCAAACCGGGTTTGCATCTGGAAGCAAAACATCAAAATTGTCTGACATCTGACCGAATTTGTGTAACTTTTCGTCAAAAATTAAGTGAAGAGCAAAATACAGGTGATGGGCTTTTCCTCAAGGCGGTTTCCACTGCAATGACTCAACCACTGCTGTTTGTTACCGGCTGCCATCACTGTTTTTCGCGGCTGGCCGCGACACGACCCTGAAAACCCGAACTTATGGCCACTTTTAAGACCTGCCCATGACAGTGCAGCCGACTTACCATGATCGACAAAGGATGGTTTGCCAAAAGCATGTCAGATTGTCTGGTGTAAGGCTCGGCGTTGCGAACCACACGTCCGTTTTCATCATATACCTGAGGCCATTAAAAAAAGTCAACACTTGATGAAACACAAACACAGTAAAAATGAGCCATAGCAATAGAAGGATGTCAAGCAGTGCACGTCTTGTGTTTTTACAGACTGAGTTGTGTTGCATGGGTGAAAAGCTACACAGTGTATTTCTGTACCACAGTAGATGGCACACGGAGTCAGTGATGAATATGAAGACTGTGGCCATGACATGCAAAAACATAAAACATCTTTATAAAATACAGATCAAATTAAGGTAACTGTATGCAAAAGAAAACACCAGTTCATTCCAACAAGGCACTGCTGGCTGATGATAATGAAGAGCATTCGACGCTTCGGCAAGTTATTTCTAACCGAGTCACTTGATACTGTCGGCTTCTCAGAAAACAAAAAGTCACTTTTTGAAACAAAATTTTTAGGGACTTGCGGGATAACAAAAAGTGACCAAATGAAAGCGTGTTCATGCCACGGACGCATCATGCAAACCAAGCAACACATCGAGCAGGCAGGCTATACCAGTCGCTGGGTGGCTTCGTCCACAGAAACTCTGCCATCACGCTGCTGTTTAAAAAACTTTCTATCAAGGTATTAAAATTGATAAACGGAGAACACAACGCAGGGGAGGATAAACGAGTTAGTTTGTCTCCGAACGATTCCTGGAAGAACAGCAATGAGGCAAGTCTGCAAGGAACATTTCCGCCGTGAGCGCAGTATACTGCGCTCAACCCACTGACATGTTTTATGCCTGCGTTGTGTTCTCCGTTTATCAATTTTAATAAGAGCGCAGTATACTGCGCTCAACCCACTGACATGTTTTATGCCATGTCTGAACGAGGAGCTTACTTGATCATTATTCTAAACAGCTGATTTTAACCACGTTCGTCCATATAAATTTATGTCCTGGATCCACGACCAAGACCGTCAGTTGAAACGGTTGCCTGGGCACAGCTGAATTGCACGTGAAACTGGCCACATAGCCGCGTGTTTCTACGAGAGTTATTCAATAATTTTTCTGGAAGAAGACACTCAATTATCATAAAATTGTCAAATGTTTTCACAAAATCGTGAATGGGCCCTTTCATTATTTTCACGCAGAGATACATTCGCCAAAGATACAAATCTAATTCAAACTAATCTTTACAAGACATGAGCTCAGCGCAACAAGGCGACCATCAAGGCATGCGCGCCAACTTCCAGTGTTCTGAGCCTGACGCTCCGAGGTTGAAAACAGCAGAACCTGGGCTGCCATGTCTTCTCGCGTGAGAAGCGCATGAGCAATCGACCACCTGTTGTGCGATAAAAAAAAACGCAGAAATCCATCGGAGAAAATAACCGCGATTGAGACGTGGCAGATGTTAAATTGGCTAAAAACACGAAACTAGACTGCACTGAGTTACAAGCAAATCACCTGGAGACTAATTCGTAGTTACTTCGCTGATGCAAAAACACGCGCCTCCTCGACAACACACGTTCTATGCGTTAACCGATGAAATTTAAAAGAAGCTTTGTACGTTTTCCTAAAGTTTTGAACAGAATAAATATCTAATGCAAAAGCTTGGCCAATCCAAAAAACGCCTCCATAAATCAAATAACTCTGTCATACATTTGCGGCACGTCTCAAGATTGTGTGTTCGCACTTGTGAGATACCAATCCTGTCACGAGCAGTGAAAACCGGATACTTCCAAATAACAAGTTAATTTAAGAAAAAACTTGACAAACAAATATTTGTAACTTTTTACGTCATGATTCTTCTCCATAGCTTTTGTCATCATTACGCTTGACTGTTTTCGTCTGTTTGTTTCGGGGTATTTGAAAATTTTGCCCACAACTTTTAATCGAACACGATTGCTTCAACAGAAACTACTGGGAACAAGTCAGCGATACATGAATTGCATTTAACATAGGAGGACTTAGTTCAGTGATTTTATCCAAAGTGACGTGGTTCACAAATGGTGCCTCACAGAGAAACGACGGCACCAACAGAAATGTTAGAACAGCGACAAAATCGAAAACTTCCAAAAGTAAGATAAAAAAAACTTTCAAGAAATTAGCCGCAAATCTATAGAATGTCCCCGGTGTTGCAACGACCGAATTAAGGTAAAACAATTCATTACGTATAAAACTGCACGAATTTGCAGAGCGTGGCAGTACTTACTGCAGCAGGCATGTCGTTGATGTTTATGTTGGCGCTGGATGAGTCATCAAAGTCGCTCCAGTATGTACAAGAAAATTCATCATCAATCAATTCGTAATCAAAGGAAATCTGCGCAACAAAAACACCATTCGGTTCCTATTGTTCTCGCTGCAACCAAACAATTGCAGCAACGCCTGCAGGCGACTGGCTTCGTGCAGCATAGAATTAATCTACCGAGTTCAGAACGATTAACTTGTCGTAAGCCAATTCGCTCCGTTAATACAAACAACAACAACTAAGGTTTCAACGCGAACCCGATATTTGGGGTGATCGCGGTCTTTGTCGTTTCCTCGCATGCATTTGTTGAAAACCTCGGCGGCGACGTCGGGCATCTTCCATATCAGCTTACGCATGGGCGTATTGGTCGATTGCTCTGTAACAAGAAAGCACATGTGAATCGAATTACAAGAAAAACAGTGTAATGTCGTTGATGGTTATATGATAACAGTGGGATAGCAAACCAGCAACTTCTTCAGGGTTTTAGTGGCCCAAGCTACGTGTGCTCATCAACTACAGGTAGAACTCGCTTCTTCACTTTTTTCCATCTTTTGAGCAGCTGGGCGCGCTTCTCTTGATTTAAATGATTTATAGACGGTACTGGTGTGATCATACGAGAATGAGATAGCTCCACACTTTGCGTTGAAACCGTCAGGGTTGTCCTGGGGGGAGGGTATCANGNTCAGCAGACACAAGGTTGAGTTGAAGGCTTAGAGTGACAGAACGGAATCGATAAATATCAGCTTCCACCAATACAACTTTTTCTAAATCGATAGCTTTGACTTTCATTGGTTCAACGACTGTCTTGNTTGGGTCTAACAGAGCACCGAAAACACAAAACCATCNGCTTGCTATTTCCTTACGTCAACGGTTGGGGTTTATGAAAGAAGCGGTGAACAAACACCGGGTGCAACGTTGGAAATNAAACTGGCCGNCAATTTACTTTGTAGTGGTGATCAGAATTGAGATAAATTATTACTTTGAGTTTTTATTCACACATTAATACAGTTTTTTATCGATCCAAAACATTTTTTTCCACAACTCAGAATGAAACTTGAAAACTGCGGTAGCATTATTAGGTGCAGGACACACTTCTGTTTCAGCATAAACATGCGATGGTCTTATCGCACGACTTGACCAGCACACAACCAGTCTGCCGATGTATCGGCTCGATTTGATTGACTCCAGGTTATCTGCGACTACCGTCGCGCCAAACTTTAAGTACAAAGTGTCGAAGTTTTGAGTTCATTACCTCAGCACAGAAAAATCTGACGAGCGCAATCTGCCTGCCACTGCTGATGAAGACAATGAATCGCCCAAACTGACCGCTTGACTTGGTCACGAAGTTTGTAATAACAGCAGGAAGTTTGTGCTGCTATCAACTTGCGCGCTTGTGCCTCAGGCCATTACTGATGTTGCAAACCTGCTTCGCTGTTCTTAATATTTTGTAAGTGGGCTCAGCGCAATGGCAGTCTTTGCTCAGTTCATTTCGCAAATCTCGTTATTGTCGAAGATGCTTTGACCGCTTTGCTTGCATTGCTTTTGCACTTTCCTGCTTTGAAGTGTTTTGGAAAAATCAAACTACTCGTCCACCGCGGTGAACCAGCTCTGTGTTCAGGCAGAAGAAAATCGCAATCTTTATTTTAGGTTTATTGCAAGGAAAAGTACAAACCCGTGACAGGGTCTTTCGTTCTATTCCTCAACGCCTCTCTCCACCTGTCGCAGTTGAGAATGACTCGGGCACAGTCGCTGTGGCCACTTTCCACAGCAAAGTCCAGAGCGTTGCGTCCACTCACCGATATGTGAGTGACGTCAGCATTCCATCTGCAAAGAACGCGCGGTTGAAATATCAGACAAATTTAAGGTTTGCAGTGAAGTCAAAAGGACCTGAACTTTTCGTCTTTATCATAGACAGCCCAGGAGTGCTGCGGGAAAGGCTAAGGGGGCCACACCCCTAGAGAAAAAAGCACTCGTAGGTCATAACATGAAGTGAGGTACACAAAAGATACATTCATCAGCCCCTGTAAAGACAGAGCTAAAAACACTGCAAAGTCGTTGGGTGCGAAGTGACGTTTTGCAGTGGTAAAAATCCACTGTCCGAAAATCGATTAAGCATAACGTTTAATTTAATCGCCCACACAACTTAGGAATTTGGTGATGCTACTTTTCGCCTAGTTTCACTTGCAAGGCCCAACAATGACCAAAATCGGTTTCACAAGTTCACTTATAACTACTTAGGTCGATAAACACACGCCATCTGCAAAGACGAAAAGTTCCTACAGCTTAACTAAAAAAATCTGGATAACGTTTCATTTGATGTAACACACCGAACTGCCACAGTTGCGTAGCAACCGAAATAAAAAATAAATACTGCTGATCACACAATCGATTGGCGCAATAGTGACAAGACTATCTCAAACCTAAGCAAGACTTCCACCATTTCTTTGTGCCCTTCCCCACAGGCAAGTTGCAGTGGAGTGATTCTTCTTTTGTCCTTCGCATCGACCGGGGCATCTGCTTCCAGAAGTACAACCGCTGACTTGTGCATTCCAACCGACGCGCAACAGTCGAGGGGAGTCCATTGCTTTGCGTTTCTATAGCAACAAACACAGTAGGAGAATGCGCGTGAGGTCTGTGGCAAGTAATCACCAGTACCTGGCAATGGCATAACTTACGAGCCCTATTATGGAAAATAAAAGCTTTATTGCTACAAACAGCAGACTACTAAAATAAAGAGCAGTCCAGGACAAAATTTTCTGGCCAGCTGTTGTAAAAACTTTGCCATCAAAACTGTACCAAACGCGTTAAGACCATAAACACCTTCGTGAATACAAAACGAACAGACTGGTTGGGTGATTGTATCACCACGTAACGATCACTGCCCAACGCCAGTCGAAAAGCTGTACCTGGCGCTAATGTCGGCACCCAATCGAACGAGCTCCCTCACGACGTGCGTCCTCCCACTCAAAGCCGCGAGATGCAGAGCGGTGTTGGCGTTCTCGTCGTCATCATGGACGATCTCCCGTTTCCTCCGGATCAGCTCCTGCACAGTCTTCAATCTTCCGTTTTCAGCAGCAAGATGGAGTGGCGTCTGCTCTTCTTCGTTCTTCTGGTCAATGATCGCACCGTTGTCGAGCAGGATCTGCGAGGAAAACACGACACCTTATAAATACTGTAAACTTCAGATGGGAAAAAGCGGGTTGTGAAATGTAAAAAAAGCATATTTTATCCGGAATAGGCGAAGATTCGGTAATCCAGATTATCCAATGTCTTTATTAGAAATAACGTTAGAAATATTTCTCCAACAATTTTATCCGGATTCGGCGAAGATCTGGATTAAACCAACTTTGTATGAACTGAAGTTTACTGTAGAATTTTGACTGGACAATGGACACCAATGGACTCTTGCAAGCTGTTTTTTTTCGCTCAGACATTTCGGTCATTTTTGCTGAGAGATTTTAGTCACTGAAACATTTTCAGTCATTTGTCTCACGGTTGTATTAAAACTCGCCGTAACAGTGTTCATTAGCCGATATTTTCAGACATTCTGACCGAAATGACTTAATTTTCTTCGGTCATTTCAAAATCATTCCGGTCTATGACCGAATAAAACAGCTTGCAAGTCGTGTTGAGCAATGGCTTTCAGTTTTTGAAATTCTTCTCGGTTCTTCTGAATATTAGATATGTTTCTAAAAAAATTTTGAAAACCACCATTCGTTCTGCTTAAACCGTCCCAAATTGTGGCATGTAGCTTCAAAAATGTTTTAATGCCGCTCTGGTCCATTGAGATTGCTGGATTTGTAACATCCCGCTGCTCCCCACCTTGCACCCCATGTTAGATTTGCGGTACTCCTGACCTTTGATGCGTGTAATTTTTCTGCTGCATGTGACACTTATTACCAGTTGAGTGCCACATACTCATCTGAGCTGTTACGTAAGAAGGTTTAGGACTTTTCTCACTGACTTGGTAGAAACAGAGACTGTTCTGTTGCTTTCGGAAGACAGAAGATAATGCGATCAGCCAAATCAAGGGCAAAGGTCTTTGTAAGTTGTTTTATACACCCAGGTAAATAAAATAAGTGTTCATGATTACAATATCAAACACTACAGCAAGAAGTTAGAAACAACCACTAACTTTGACAGTGGTAAGGTAACCGTTGCGTGCTGCGACGTGTAGAGGCGTGTTGTCGTACCGGTCGGGAACTTCCAACAAACGACGAATTTTTTGATGCTTCAGTAACTCCTGCAAGGCATGAATTGGTAGAAAAACAGCGTTGAACAACAAAATATTTGAAGCAAGAGGCCAGCATTTAGTAAAAAATCTCATAAAAGTACTCTGGCAATTCTAAAGGGAACAGCGTTACAAGCGAAAAACAAAAGCGACGCTAGACTGATGGTGAGCTGCAGAGCGTGACGGCTGTTCTCTTTGTGCGAGAAATGCCTGAGAAGGTTCTGTAATTCGTCAGACTTTTGACACAGTTCCAGGACAATAACTTAGATCTTGATCCACATTCTTTACAGCACCGTCCGCTTCAGTTACCGCTCAAGGCTGAGCGGCCTTCACCTAAACTAAAGCGTTTCTAAAACGCAGGGTTCCAAAAAAACTTAATGCTGTAACAAGACGGGTTGTTGCGGAAGCCCATCGGCGCGGACATGGGACGTGAAATACTTCTCACACTTCCAATACTGCGCACAGGAGTGAGCACTGCTTCTGTTTAAGTGAAATATGTGGCAAATAAAAGAGATGCAAACCACTTCTACTTGTGTACTTCGTGACGCCCAGAACCGCTGGCTGGCTTTTGTTGGAAAATTGCGACAAGAATAGAGATAGATGGCGTGATGTGCGTAAGAGAGTAGGGTTTTATTTCTCACAATTTCTGATAGTATTTAAAATTTTCTATTCTGTGCAGATTCGTTTTAGAATTCAAACATATTATAGATTTCCTTTCCATGTAACAAAAATACACAATTTTTAAAAAACAACCGAGATATTTGCAGTGCATATACTATGTTCAGAAAAACAGCATACATGCCCACCCAACTTCAAACAGTTTACTAATAAAGTCACGATATTGGATAGCTGAAGTTAACATCACGCGGTGAAGGGCTGCGATCCAACTTTCCTGATTTCTTCGAAGCATGTTGTTCGAAGAAAGTTTCACAACTGGAATTCTAATGCTCGAGGTTTTGTCATTCAAAATCAAAATTTTACTGCGTATGCGCGTGTGTGAAAGTTACGAAATGCTCTACGAAACAGTTGACCGAGGAAAAGAACACCAGATCGCAAAGGAGACGGCGAGAACCAGCACTCGCCTTCAAAACAGCCCAACTCGCAATTCTACATATTGCATGATAAACTAACTTGTAAGCTCGATAAGTATTGCAGGCACAGCCCTAAACAAAACCCGGCTAATCGAAGCTGAAAGAAGATACGTGTTTTGTCAGGCATGCGCCCTAGATGTATTTTTTTAAAAGTCCAATCAGGTCGCCTAGCAGCGATCAGCGATTCAATGAAGCGGTTGAACTGCAGATAAATGCAGAAAAAAAGATATATATATTTTTTATTTTCATGGCAGCAAGCACATTCCGTGCTGGCTGGCGAATGAAGTTTTGAAATGCAGGACCTTACCAGCCAGGGTGCAATATATTGGCAGTTGATGTTTGAAAAATGCGAACTGGCAATTAGGTGCACGAGGTCTCGCATGCGATAAGTAGGCTGTGCCGTGTGCTCTCTGAAATTGTATGTTTAAAGCTGTTGTTTGTCCAGTATGTGGACGACAAACTCTGCGCCTAGTCCACACTATCGGACATATCTGTTTGTTCAGTATCTGGACTTTCGTCCTGCCTCACGGCTGGCAGTCAGTGGTGTGTGGTGAAGTGTTGCAGTTAAACCCACCATTTCAGGAAGTCATACGGCACAGCTATAATTCAAACTGTTTGCGGCCAAAAGTTTTAGAGCATTCTAAACAAATACTTTCAAATCAATAAATATCCACTTACAAGTTTCGACTATTTTTTCCAACAATAGTGCCAAATGACGAACAACAGTTCACACATGTAGAAAAGCTAGGCAACAACAAAACAAAGCTGAACAGTTGACATTCTCCACTTTTCAAAAGTGAATTCGTGCTAACCGAAAAAGTCAGTTAAAACATGCGCTGCCGAAAAATTGAGATGGCACAGCAGAAGAGGTCTAACAAGGCAAATCATAAAATGAACTCTTGACCAAGCCAGAAGGTGGGCGTCTGTTTATACACTTGCGAATACACAGCGGTCACAACCTTGTAAGTTTGTGCGGATTACCAGCTCCACCTACGCAACCAAGCCTGAGCAAAAGCGGAAGCAGCAGGAAGCGGTCTATTGTTTGACGACAAACACTTCGCTCATGACATGTCTGACCTGCAACGCATCAACTCGATCTTCTTCCGCGCACTGGAAAATGACGCTCTTGTCGTTTTTGTCGACAGCCATCACGTTCGCTTTGTGCTTGAGCAGCACGGAAATAGTTTGCGTGTGGCCGTAATTCGCAGCGAGGAGCAGAGCCGTGAACTGGTCGTTGTCGTGCATTTCCACTTTCGCGCCACTGCGTGACAAGAATGTGACATCTCAGCATACGATCATGTTACAAAAATGCTGAGCTTTGGGACTGATTTTTAGGTTGAGGTGGAGACGTGGAAGATGGCTGAACATCAGCAACAGCAGTGACTACACAAACATAAGCGTATCTGCGACTGCTCGCACACAAAATCGAAAATCCGCAGACAACTTTTTTAGTCGTTCTCGTACACACAAATGAAGACACTGTCACGTAAAGTAACATTGAAAGTTTGGCAAAGAAACAGAATCTCGGTATTGTATAAACAAAGAAATAAAAGTGGAACAGAAATAACGCAAAAAGAATAATAGAATGCCAAAGCAAGCGTTTATCCGGCCTGCTGGCAGGAGGTTGCCGACCCCTGCTACATAAATGAAACTGACCGGTTCTTTTCCAATGGGTAAGCACGGTCAGTGTTACTGTACATAAAAGCCCGAACGTCGCTTTGTTACCTAAGATATTTTACCTAAGATATTCAGGCTTTATACCAATTTCAGAGCAGAAGCAATATACTGCAAGTGGTGTCCAAAACGGTAAATGCATTAAAGATAAGTGATATCACCAGCAGGGGTAGAAAAAACAAGAGCTATTTAGTGTCAACGGTTAATCTGAAAATGAAACAGTTGTTTTTTTTTAATATTGAAGTGATGGTCAGAAATGATTCTCATTTGCGCACTTCTACGCAACGCGCCAAAACGACCAAAAAACACCGACGTATATAAACGAAGGCATTAAGAGAAAAGGCCAGCCCAACTGCAGTTGTTCTTGATACACCCTCGAATCAGTATTGCTTCCACTAATTTGGAAGAACACCCCAAATAGACAAAACCCGTTTGAATGTGCTAGAATACCGCAGAACAATATATCCCGAAGAAAACCTTTTGCAATGTCACAATGCATCGATCTTAAGCCGGAAACAGAGTAAAACGAGGATTGAATTGTTTAAGCGATACAGGACAACAAAAGCTGCTTTGTTTTACTGCAGCCCACTGCCTGTTGCTACGCAAGTCAATCGAATGGAGTGAAAATATTGTTGCAGCAGCACAGTCAGGTCTGAATCATACAAAAGCAGCAACATTCGCTGTTGCCCTGGCAACAAGCCGCTCCTGTTTACACAACACCACCAGACCGCGATTACTCATTGTTGTCAAACAAAGCGCCTCGCAGAAACAACNAAATTATTATTTAGCAGTTTGGGCGAGAAGCGACTGTGAATAGAAGGCAAACGATTGCGCCGGTGAGGTTTCCAGAAACTAACCCCAACGGTAAACAAGAAAAAACTGGACAGTTTTCATACATAAGCAACTTAGACATTCTGCACCAAGCAATGCTTGCAGGGCGTAGTATTGGTTTTATTACGCAGTTGCGGCAAATATTTGTCCAGCATTCCGTGTGAAAAATTTAATTAGTCCTTTGCTTCGCCACGCTTTTGTATATAGCTGCAAAATGCATGCTAACTTTGGCACAGCACTGTGTCTTACAGTCGTTTCTTTATTTCCAGCAATGGGAGATTGAGTTAGACTTGAATGGTATCGATTCCTCTAATGGCAACCTGTCGTAATCGTTAAATATTTATTAGACTGGATCACATGAGACTAACGTTTCGAAGTTAAAAATCAAAAAAATCTTCGTCCTTCGCTGTAGCTCTGGTTCTACATAGGAGTGGCAGCATGTCTAGGATTGAACGTGATATTTGTTCTTTGGTACGAAGCAATTTTTGCAGTATTGTCATATTTGGTCTTTCGCATTTTTTCTCAAACATGCACACCGTTATTTCTAGCGAAGCGATCTGCTTTCGAAAAACGCAAAATTAACTTTTATAGAAATCAACGTAAAAATAACTTTGTTCGCAAACTATTCAAACAATTTTACCGAAAATTAAACCGCTCAAACTCAAGGCCACACAGCAACTGAGTAGGCAACTGCCGTAGGTCTTACCTCCAAGCATTAACTGAATTGCACGAGACCGAAAGCAACCGGATTAATGCAATTAACAAACAAAAAGTACTGCATCGCTCAGTAAATGCGACGCGCGAGACTCACTTGTTGAGCAAGTAATCGACGACCAGGTGGTGATCGAACTGCGCCGCACGCATGAGGGGAGTGGAGCGCGAGTCGTCACGGACGTTCACTTTCGCACCGACAACCGCGAGCAGCTTTACGATCTCCAGGTGCCCGTGTCTGGCGGCCAAGTGCAGCGGCGTCTCTAGGTTGTTGCGCCTTTCGTTCAGCAACGCTTTTTGCTCTGCATTGAAAGCCCGTGTCGCACGTGAAAGCAGAGGAGTGATGCGAATACAGTTGCACTCGACTACTTTTTTGAAAAAAAAAACATTTCATGTTGCTTCAGTTCGCTGATCCCTAATTTCTGAACAGAGTTGTTTCTCTATCGTTTCGTATCAGCGCCGTATAGGAAGTTCGCACACTCGGTTCGTTGAGAACTTCCCTCAGTGGCAAAATTTTCATAGATCGGACAAGTGCTATCAAAAGTACCAGGTCGTTCTATGAGCCACCAACGATTAAATCAGCACACTTCCTTGCCAAAATCCCCGAGTCTCTAAATTACGGTCTTTGCGTCATAACGTAGTACAGTATTAAAGTCTCGGGCCACAACGGTGATGCTGGCATCGCTTGGTTTCTCTGAACTACTATACAAGGCAGAACCGAAACAAGCTTCAAACCTTGAGGTGTGTAGACACAGACACCCAAACCGCAGCATTTCCTACTCATTTTATTGTCGACAGGATATTCCTCATTTAAAGCAAACCATTTTGCGCTCGCATAAAATATGTTTTAATATGTTTTCAGCTCACCAGTCGCAAGGCAGAACTGCACTATACGTTTGCTGACATGCAAATGTCCGTTGTCCACAGCCAGATGGAGGGCAGTGTTTCCATCGTTGTCCTTTTCCTTTATCGTCACCTCCCCTCCAACAAACAGGTTGCTCTTGCAGTACTCCAGAAGTAACTCAACAATCTGTCAAAAACGACAGAAATCAATGCTGGGAAAAATATTTTACGGGCAAGCGTTGATACAGCCTTGCGTGATGTGCAAGCTCCATCCAAGTGCATACTGACATTACAATTCATTGTTTAAATTCCAAACGTTTCTGCTTTACTAGTTAAAATCTTTATCTTGTTTATTCTTGCTCGTGGTGCCATTCAAAACATGTCAAAAACACATTAAGTGGTTGGAATTGGAATGAAAATCTAGTTGGAATATTTTTTCAGCCGACTGTTGCAACGTCTAGCGCTGCAACTGAAGTTCAGGATTTTTAATGACTTCGTTTTTGCACCACATCTATCTCAAACTATTGTTAACGATTTCACATGCTGACAAAGGCAAACTTCATAAAAACATGCATCAAGCGTTGGAATACGGATACATTTAAGCACAGCAGACAGCGAATGCATTTGACCGTTTTGTTTTGAAAAAACACATGATGCATTTTTACTGTGCCAACCACATTACTCCAAGTAGCTAAAGCACTGCCACCTTAATCTGCAATACTAAAGCTTAGAATAGCAAGTCGCTACGTGTCCAACACGGTGTACATGACTGTTCGTTTACAAGTCGGAGGCGCACATGTGTTCAACTCGATCGGTCACTAGGTTAGCTCGCCTTCACTGGCGAAGGATCGGTTTCTCGCGTCAGAATGAAGCACACACCTATTTATGCCAGCAGATCTCAACCTCTGTGCCACTCGGCCAAGCCACAATACAACAGCAGTGGATCCACTCAATGCACGTTCGAGAAACTGGTCGGTGTGTATTCTTCAACGCACCCGGTGGATACCGCGCTTTACAAAACTCGGGCAAAAACTCTGCAGCTGACGCACATCTTGAAAAACACGGATAGCAGCATGATCAGGAAGTTACTCAATTAAACACACGGCCTGCCCAGTCGGCACAGGCTTCTTAAAAAGCATTCTCTTCGTCATTCTCAAGAAGTCCTGTCGTTGTATGGTATGTTGCGGTTCTCGTCAAAAGCGCACAGATTTTGGTGTCGCTGTGCACCAGACGTGTACGGTGCTTGTGGATGACGCCGAGCAAGACGAGTTGCGAGAAGTTCGGGATGAAAATTGAAAATGCGGTAATTTTTCTGAAAAAGCCCCACAGCCTACTTGCATTGCTTAACAAATTTAAAATCATGAAACTGATCAGACGGCAACAACAAGAGAGTTCCACACACGACGTGCGTGTTAAAAATAAGAAGCATGCTGACTCAAATTGGAATTGGTGGAGTAACAGAGAGTAGAACGCCAACTTGTATTGCCGAATCTGAGGTGGATAGGTTCTTCAAAATAGTCCAATTTCGTTATATTCGCTTTTAGTACTCCTCTCGGAGTGTAGCGAGTGCCATCGCCGCTTGCTTGCACCGTGGGCCACACGGCTATTTTCGCAGTGAATGCTGCACTGGTGGCGAGTCAATGGCAGCTTGAACTCACCAACGCTGAGCACGAGGCAGGACAGGCCGCAAGTATCGTTTTTCAAGTCTTCGGTATATTATGCGACCGGGAATCGAATCAGTCCTACCAGCTTTGGTGGCGCGTGCTCAACCAACTGCACCATTTAATATTAGTCGTTTCCTTCAAAACACTGGCGAAAACTTTCCAGTGATAGTTCCTGTTGTATCAGCCCATAAACCAATGTGACAAGTCACAATTATTCACACGGAAATGTCGCTCTGCTGGACTCAGCCTACACCCAACACGTAACAGATGGACCTTCCCAACGCTTTATGGAAAACAGTGCAAAATGAAATAAACAGCTTTTTTATTCGCTCGTTGCCACTAGCGACCAAATTCACTTTTTTCTCTTGTAGAAGAAAAAAACATGTTTTTTTTTTACAAAACCACACGACCACGTCTGAGTCATGACTTCGCAACTCTTAACATAAGATTAGAAAGTGCCTCTATGGACAAAACCATAAACAGTTTATTGATAAATACGTCACCCCAAAAGTGGACCGAAACGTTATATTGTATTCAATGCGATGTGATGATCCTCGGCGCTCCACGTAGAACGCGCGCGGTGGAGAGAGTTGAATTCTCATGAACAACTCTTGCAACTGTTGCTATTGCCTTTTTTGTGAAATCGTATGACGGCCAGTTTCACAGTTGTGTGTTTAATTGAACAATCAGCGAATCGCTTTGAACAGGCACGAACAAGACGGCTTAAGAATGATCGCAGATAAAACGCCTCGCACGTGGTATTAGGCAATGCTGTAAGCCAACAATGATCACCTGTCCGTACGACACTTCCCAACAACATGCTTGAAATGCAAACCACCACAATATAACTAACCAATTTTGGTACGACCTGCAGTAGATACGGAGATTACTACTGTAAATTTGAAGCATACTGCTCAAATCTAAGGTACGAACTCAAGCAATAGAACAGCCACTAAAATTAGCTATACAAAAAAACAGGCAGTTCTATCAAAACTAGTTTGGACCTTTGCCTGTGTCAAACGTTGTTGCCGGGAAAGCGAACGTTCTCTTTTGCTCGATCTATAGATGAACGTTGAAAATTTCAGGAGCTGTATTCCCATCACACTTGCACTGATATCACAACCAAGTTTTGCACAAATGTCACTGGGAGAGAAAAAATTGCCGGGAGGGACGTTTACAGAAGCCGGTACCTCCCAGACCCGCCCTTGACTTCAAGTAGAAGCCACTGTTGAATGGGTGCTGGATTCGCACACCCCCGAAAACGCCCGGCATCTTCAAAAACACTATAGTCTTGCAGACACTTTCACTAACCGGCAAGTTGCCTTCGGCCGCAGCGAATTGCAGCGGAGTGCCATTGTCGTCATCCTTGCAGCTGATCCTCGCGCCAGCGGTGATAAGTTCTCTAACGATGTCCTCGTGTCCGTAAATGGAAGCGATGTGAAGAGGCGTCATTGCTTGCTCGTCGATCGCCTTGAAATTAAAATTTATCGCATCTAAGCAGAGCCCAATTCAAGAAATAAATGCAAACGAGGCAAAGTATTGCAAGTTGATTACATCTGTATTTTCAAAAAAGTATGTGCACGGCAAGTAAATCAAAGCTTACTCGCACTAGACCCGCCCAACTAGTCTATCGCGTTGGCGTGTTTAAATAAGAAACGGTATCATTAATGCCTACTTCGATCGCAATTCCTGAGCACGCCAGCAGACGTTTAACGCAAGCCAAGTTTCCTCGGAGGGATGCGTGGTGTAGTGCTGTCAAGCCGTAGAAATCCTTGGCGTTGACGTTGACGCCTTGGTTTACCAGCAGATCAAGCACTCTTGTGTTCTCATCTTGCTGGGAGCTGCTATCATCTTCGCTAGAGTTGTCCGTCTCCGTCTCCTCCGTCTGCAACAATTGAAAGCCATCTTGATCAAAGTAATCCGTTCCCAGCGCGCGCGTTATGAAAATTCTCAAAAACAGGAGACATAGACCTCGCACACATCGCTGCTCAAACGTTCGTTCAAACATTTCAATAAATGCCAGTCGCGGCGAGCTGTTGTACAGTTATTGCGGGTTGCCAACTTAAGCAGCAGCAGGATGAACACGCTAAAGCACTAACAACAGAAGTCACCCTCAACAAGCCTTCGACTTGCTAAATGGAGTTTAAAAGATGCACATCAGGCGCTGTGTAAAGGAATATGCCGACAGCAAACTACCATATGGCAACGGTAAACACAATCACAACTTCAAATGTTTCGTCCTGCTAGTGTGTTTTTCACCAACCTGGTTAACATGCTTTCCACTGTCACGAACACATAAAAGTGTCACAAGCAAGCACTTCGCAGTCGTTAATGAAGGCGTATAACGAATGGCTAACTGAACCCACAACAGTTTAGTTGGCCATTCGGTATACGTTCACTGACGCAGCACTAGGGCAGAGTCCTACAGCACGTAAGATCTATTACGTCGTTCATCTATGCTGCAAAATTTCTGCCACAATCCTGTATTGTTTTGAAACCCCCGTGTATTCGTGTAGAGTAGACGTGTAGAGGGTCAGCTTAATACCAAGTAGTCTACTGTAAGTTGTGGTGCGTTGCAGTATAGGTCAGATGGGTTTTCCTTCAATTCCAGCAAGAGTCTTTCGTTGGTTTTTGCTTGTTTACCCCTGAGACGTTTAGTGCATAAACCAGGAAGGGGTAACATGAGTCTTCAACAATTTCTGGGCGGTGATAGCTCGAGTGTCCGCCTCTCAATTGAAAGGCTGGGCATTCAATCCACGATCCCTGAGTGAATCGTCGTAGCGCTCCTTGTACAAGAGCGTTCACCACAACCGACCCGGCAAGAAGGAAATTTCAGGCTTCGGCGTGCCGCCGATTGCCATCACCCGAAATCATATTTATGAAGAACAATTTCTCCATCTGCAGATAAGTTGTTATGCCGTAATCTTGGCAGGCAGTGTTGGTATTCAATTGGCTTTTATCAGAGATGCAGGAAGGTTTTCGTGATGTTAAAATTTTTGCCCGGATGCCTTCGCCACGGTGTACACGATATCCGCAAGGTATCTTTACAATTTATAAAATTATCAGCAAAACAACTGATAAGATACTTTGATAAAAATTAGTTCTATGTACTCGATGGTTATCAAAGTGTTTGATCACATTACTTTTGTTTATTTTCAGTATCCTGTGGATGGAGTAGGCAGTGTTAAATCAACCGCTACAAAAATGACCCCTCATCAAGGGAAGGCACGTTGTCCAGCACCACATACGGAGACTCAGCGAAACTACAGAACGAAGTACGTAAAAGTTACAGGACATCACTGACCTAAAGCAAAGATCGCTGATGCCATTGCACCACTGACGATGCCACAGCGAATATGTCAAGAAACCGATTCGGCGTTTCGATATGCTTCGTGCAACTAAACGGTGCCCAGTAGAGATGTAGCCAACTCCTCAGCTTGCAACAATTTTCAAACATTTGTCCGACGATTTGCTTTTGTAATACATCCCTAAACTGTAAAAAGACCTACGGACACCTTGTATTTTTACCAGTGTTTTCGATTTGTTAATGTACAGTGTGTGAAGCAGCTTTCCATCTGAAAGCTTTCCATCTTTCCATGTTGTGGGGCAATAGCGCTCATTGTGGGAAACCGTGTGTGGATAAATATTTTCGGTGTGTGCACTTTGCTGCTGTGCAGGAGCTCAGTATTCTGAGACTGAGAAGCATCGAAGCCAACATTGTGATGTTTTCAAAACCGTTCGGTTTGTACCTTACGAATCAAGGCATTTTTTCCTTGCAAACCCGATACACGCGCTCCGTTAACTTTTATTGAACAAAGAACTGTAATAAAGAACACCAAAAAATTAAACACACTGCAGCAAAACCATGCGCGTTCAGAAGTACGACACTACTTACGGAATTCGGAGAGCTAGATGCCTTAACTTTTTTAGGCTTGTATTTTGCCACAAGATGAAGACATGTGACATCGTCTTCTCCGCGCACGTGCATATCTGAAACGCAGGTTTTCATAGCAGTTCCACAGGTAGAGCAATGAGTGGCTTTCCACAATACAGTAAAGCAAAATAAACTTATTGCATTCAGTAAGGTGTGCCACGTGAGGTCTATTTTGCTGATAGTATTGGATGATGTTCAAAAAAGAACAGCACAGAGTTTTTAAACAACTGATAAAACCATTTTAATCGCATCACGAATCCCGCATCAAAACTGGCAAAGAAAACATTCAACCGAAGTTTACGAGCAACGAAAAGAATAACTCTTATCATATTACCTGCTCCTCTTTCCAAGAGTAATTCACACATGTCCAAACGATTGTACCGCGCCGCATAATGAAACGGAGTGAATTTATCGCCATCTCTTTTATTTATTTTCTTGCGCGCACGATTCCGAGTTAAACGATTCAGCACAGCCTTCATCAGCAGCACGTCGCCGTCTCGGGCGATCTTCGAAAAAATACCAAACTATTACAATCACACCTGGACACTACCCTGGCTAATTCGAAGGTTTTGTAACTCTCGTGTTCGGTCACTATCACGCATGGCTGACAAAACTCTCACTTTGCGATAAGCTGCAAGTAAGTGTTAGCCCCAAATTAGCCGTACACTTACCGTCTTGCCGCGTGGTGCAAAGCATCCCACTATACAAAACAGCGGAACAATTTGATCTTTTTGCAAGAAACATAAAAAATCAAACGGCATACGGTGATGCTTTATCGAATGCAGGTGCAGACATGGGTGGACAAAGTAGCCACTGAATTAAAATCTACCATGCTTTTTCGATGCCACGCGCTACTGACATATGGACTCCGATGGAAAGTTGTTTCAAATTAATTTTCCGAACAATTAATGTTTATGTGCAGCGATTCTCGGAAATTATCTTTTATATCAAAACAAACACCCTCCTTAACCGTTGGATATTGCACTAGCTTGCTGGTGCAAAGCAAAATGATTAATGAAAACATAATGCAACTTCCAAGGGCAACGCCAAGCCTGCCTGTAGGTGAAGCCGCAGTGCGTGTCTTGTCGGTTATCCTGCCTTCTGAAGTGCACCGACGTTTTGTGAATTGAGGAAAAAAAATTTATTTCAGACTCCTTCGGAAAATTAAAATTGGCCAAAAAATAAAACCATCTACCGTTTGCTTCAGTTTGCGATGAGCGTACAACACTGTGTCCCTAATTTCATACACACTTTGATGTTCGTACGGTACGCGATCCAAGTATTGCGTGCATTTACTAAAGCCCACTTAACGCAGTGTTGGTCATAAGACAACAAACAAGTGCTACATTTGAAGTTCTACTTCAGAACTCGATGAAAACTACGCAGGAACTTAATTGAGATAATGAAATAGTATTAAACCAGCCACCCTTACAGCCAGATAACGTTGAGTCGGTGCACGTGCTAGGGAGAAGCATGTGCCGATCATGCCTAACGAGTCAACAACGAAACATTATTTGGTTGGCAGAGCCTTGAAATTTATAAAACGTTAGCTAGCCACGGTTGTGATAAGTATGACTGACGAACATAAACGTGCGTAACAGATGTGCCTTCATTTTATTCGATCAGCCGATAAGCGTTGTCCTATCGGGTAAAGCAGTATAAGAGAATGACTTCTACTGGGCCGTAGATTGTTCGTTTGTAAGTGCTGTATTTTAGAATCGTTATCTTTGTGAGTGAAGCTCATTAGGAGTTGAACACGACCGTTCGAAGATAAGATAGTTGACACATACGCGGTAAATGACTTATGTTTCCTTGCATTACACTGCTAGTAGGCCGATCCCCCCTGATTGTCAAGCAACGCAAACATTTAATTCAACAGGAGCAGTGGGCTTTGCCGTCTGATGCAAATAACTCGTGATCAGGTTGTTGCTGCGTGGTTAAGCATCCCTCAGGGCCACCAGATATGTTGCAGCAAATAAGAAGACGGGTTCAACGTGAATATGAAACAAATACCTGATGGATGCTCTCTTCTTCAGGATCAATGCTTTCTAGCCTGTTTTCAGTCTGGACGTGCATGCTGTCCATTGTCGTCGGTCCCACTCGAAAACTGCGCAAAAAATCGCATGAAGTAAGTTCAACCGCCTTCTCACGTTACCCTAGTCAGTTTTGATGATTTTGAGTCGTCATAAACGATCGAGTCTGGCATAAAAGCAACTAATATTCACGAAGTCACGGGCAATTATATACAGTGCTTTGTTATTTTTGCTCATGATCGCCAAAATCGGAAAAGCTAAGAAATACAACGATTGTCAAATCGCATAGAACAGCAGTCATTTGTTGTATCATTTTCAATGATTTGTCGGTTGCATCCAGCTGAAGAGACTTTTTTACTCCTCACGCCCTGGTGTAAACCTTTTGGCTAAAATGTGACGTGTGACTCCTCAAGTAAATTGTAGCAACGATCGCAAAATGGTTAACTCATTACACTCGCCAGTATTCATTCTATGCATTGAGAACATTAGTGACCACCTAGATTTTTTCGATTATGGACTAATTTTTTTTTTAATGACCAAATAAAATTAAGTCAATTCGGTCATAATGTCCGAAAATAAAGACTAGTGAATATTGTGACGGCGACTCTTTACTAGTATGGTACAGATCAAAATATATCAGCGAAACAAAACCAGGTGGCCACAATTTCACAACCCATCAAACTTTTAAGAATGACTGCACATCCCATGTTAAATGTCAGTGGTATGCCTCATTCTTGCGTCTGTTAACTTGACACTGAAAACGCAAATGTCAACCTAATACGGAAAATAACTTTAGAGACCATTTTCATGCTAGTGAAAAGTAAACACCTACAGATATTACAGAACCATAGCGATTTAAAGAAAATGTTCGGTTCTAAACGTTTAACTAGCTGCATCGTTAAAACTGATGAAGCGGTGTTGTGAATTATTGAAACACGCAGCATACGGTGCGGTTACATCAACAAACATAAGTGTTAATGTTTCCGGATGGTCTCAAAATTTCGCACCTTTACGTTTATTCATTTCAAACACTGTAATTGAGCTGCCTGAAGTGTTGTATTTTGGTTAAACTCCCCAATACCAGAACTTTTTACATAAACCACAGAACGCAATAACACTCTTGCGTATGTACAGCCCTTAGAGCAGGGTTTCTTAAATATTTGTGGGTCACGGACCCTTAGTAGATCCACGGCCTACTTAAGATATCTTAAGCAGGCCGTGGTACATCTTAATAAAAGTTACGGACCCCTCAAGAAAAAACGTTTTACTAAATAATCGATATTAAGTTTGGGTTTTACACATCGTAGTATTAATCAAAATGTCTACAAAGCCTAATAACCCTTTCGAAAATCAGAGCAAAAGCTATTAACCCTAAAATCACATTCACGAACCATGTTAAGAACCTGTGCCCTAGCGTGTGCTGTACCCATGTTGCACACACGTTGTCAGTTAGTATCTACTATTATCAAATACTCGTCCAAACTCAACACCACTTCATCAGTTTTAACGATATAACAATTACGCAAACCTAAAATATTCATTCAGGCATAGCAATAAAAAACTACAACGTACTTAATCTGTGAACTTATATTCATCATTAATGGCAAGCTTCAATCAAGCACCACACATAAAGATGACAAACGGTTCGCTTTGGTTCGTCGAACGGCGATTAGTGTTGATTCAGCAGCTTCACATGCTTGCTTACGCCAAGAGAACATCCACACACGATTGACTACCTCACTAAATGGCTTAATCACCCTAGTCACAATAAAATCCTTCAAAAAACTAAAAACTCTGCCGAAACAGGCAACATAGCATTTTTGATAAATACGGCCAACAAATACAACCTGAGCCACACCAGCGCATAGCAATGAACAACCTTCCAGCTCAAACTTTACATTTTAGTAGCCAGGCTGGCTTGAGCTTACATTCTTTAAGATTAAGTTCCACGGTAGACACATCAATTGTTCCTGGGTCACATTCCACTAACACCGAGTAGTGGTTTCAAATAAACCTTTTGCTGTTTACTTCAACGTTGACAAAAGGCATGTTTCCACACGTTGTTTCCAAACAACAGGCGTAGTGGTCAAATAGCCCAACATGAGGGAATGAATTTACCTTCATTGTATAGTATCGAAGCGTGGCTACTGAGCCTGACCACGGGGCATACTTGAATTAACACGCACACAGCATTCGCGGAAATCGACTCAAGCTTTCGTCTGGACCGAACGTGCGTATTGGGGAACTCATAACTGAAGTATGACCGACAAAAAATCAAAACCAAAGAAAAGGCATCAAATGCAGTGAAATAGCTTTGTGAAAATATGCGTTGTGCACTCACCAGATACTATTTGTCTAATCATGTAAAGAGTTCAGAGTTTTCGGGGTTCGCGGTATCATTAAAGATCAATGACAGCAGCATCTCATTGAGCGACGCTCGTAAAGCACAGTCACGTAAATACGGGCTTGACCCAAACAGTGTCTTATCTCACTTTTATTTTTGAGTTTTTGAATGAGTTGATGTTGGTTTTTCGTTGGTGTTACTAACACCTCATCACAACACCAGGCTTTTGTTTTATTGTTTTTAGCAACATTTGCAAAACTCGGAAATTTTGTAGATAACCTAGCATCGTACCTCAACGTTCTTTGTGATTTTCGGTTAAAACTTATAGTTGGACTTCAACCCATCGTACTAAGCTCTGTGGAGCAACCAGTAACCAGCATGAGCTGCACGAAGTAACAAATTTCTTGCAAGCTGCCGAAACGTTGCTGACGTAACATGGCAGTCTTCTAAACCTGATCTCGTACAATTGTCATACGATAGCTAAAGTTATACAGCTACGCTTTCACGGACTTCCCCAGATTACGTTGCAGCATTATCTTGCTGAATTTAAATCAGTTGTGATCAATGCAGTGCAATTCTGGATACTGTAGTGTTACGTTGCAATATCATAATATCAGGAAGGGAATAAAACAAAGCAGTGAACAACGCGCGCAAGTGAAAGCAAAAAACCTGAAAAAAGTTCGTATATATGAAAACAGTCAAAGCAACTTCATTAAAATTTACGTTGATTGCCATCATTATTGTAAAAATACAAGTACCTTTGACATTATCGAGATATGAGCTATAACTTAGCTTGCCCAAACTTTATCTGCCACTAGTCTGTTTTTTGTGCATCAATTGCATTGTTTATGTTGCATTGTTTCGTGTATACATTCACGTTTGATGCACTTGTGGTGAAGTAGCTTAGCTGTTTTCACAACGGTTCTAGAGGAACGAAAGTGACAATATCGATGCATCGCTACAGTTTCTAATGACTGATGTGTACTACAAATGTCGCTACAATTACAGCATGTATAGACCGATCGTTAGTCTTCAGTCACTTACCGTATTTATTCGAGTATAACGCGCAAAATTTTATACCGAAAACAACAACGCAAAGTTCGGTGCGCGTTATAAACGAGGTCTTAGATTTTTATTCCTTTACGCGAGAGGGCACATGAGTTCAGGTGCGCATCATCAACAAGTCATACGCAAGAGAACGCGCAAGTACGGTATATTTCGTATAGCCTGTTTCAGCATAGCGCAGGGGTGCAAAAACCCGGTCGTGCACTATTAGTGCGCGACTGAAAATTTGGTAAAAGAAAGAACTTCAAGCCTTCGTTGCAAAATGGCAGCGCGCCTAATTTTAACTCCCGCTGTATCTCTGTTGCACGACTTTGGGTAACTTCGGCAAGCAAGTGCGCTTTTCTAGAATTCGACGCCTGGATGCAGAATGCGACCCTAGTTCCTTTTGCATACCAGAACTTCTGTCAAATGGGGCAGCGCTTGCAGTAACCGGCGTGTTAGCGTTTTACCGCGTGGTATCTGTGGATAAGCTGCGCTGTAAATAAAATTCCCTGTTTGCAGTTTCAACGGTACTTAGGCTCTATGATGTAATCATACCAAATGTTGCAACATAAAAGACGACATCGACGTTGCAACATAAATGTTGTGTTCAGTTTGAGCATTGCCTGTTTCAATTCCGTGTTTTCACTGGTAACATTTTTTTTGGATACCCCGAAAAAAAATTTATACCAATTTTCAATCAAAAAATTAAGGGTGCGCGTTATACACGAGTGCGCATTATACTTGAATAAATACGGTAGTCACTAATGATAGTAAAGGTGGACGGAGCAAAAGTTCTTAAACTCCGCATTATGTAAACAGCACAAGTTTTTTTTCGGTCATAGACCTATTTTTTAGTTATCGAAAAAATAGTAAGTCAATTCGGTCAGAAAAATAAGCTAATGAATAGTGTTATAGTGAGTTTCAATACTACTACGGTACAAATGACCGAAACGTCTCAGCGAAAAAAAAAACAGAAACAGCATAGAATAGTGACACTTCCGATATTTGGGGGAAGAGAACTTTTGTTTTCGTGGTTAAAAACGCGAACAAAAAGCTGAATTTTTGCATCGGTCCATCTCCTACAGAGGTTCCTTAAGCGGCTCCGGCTCCTACGGCTTTTTAAAAATTTTTAAAGATTGACTCTGTCCACACTTCACAAAGCTCTAAATTCCAGACACATAAATGCATTTGAGCTGAAAAATAAAAATCCACCTGCGCTCCGCCTACTTACAAAAAAGCTTAAGGAACCGGCCTCCGCTTAAAATCTGAAGATTCCGCTCCATCGACTCCTCACCTGCGCTGTTGGACAGCTCTGCTAGCTAGCCATTGACTGAACACACAAACCTATTCAGGCTTAAAACATTCCACGAAAAGCAATTTTAACTTTACTACTCTAATGGCAGCGCATTTCTACCCTCAAAAAGCTTTAGCCTAATCCGTGAGCTTTGTTTCTTGCGTTGCGAGTCTGTGTTAAAACGCTTCCTTGTTTGAAAAGTTATGAACACGTATCTGGCAGCTGTTGCTCGTTAAGTTGCAATCATTGAGTTTTTCTACTTCTGGCTTGACCATCGCGGGGAATATGACATAATCGCCACTCAGGGCTTGTACAGCGATGCACGGGTGGCAATGCTTGCAGCCGTTGAACAGTATGCGTTTTCCCTGTTTGTAAATCTTTTCTGGCTGAGAGCTATTTTAACGCGGCCATGAAAGCAAAATAACTTGAAGGTAACATAGCACAGGTGTTAATCTTCCAGTCCTTGCGTGTTCCAATCAAATAAATGGGCAACAGTGGCACAAGACGTAAGCTTGTAAAAAAAGGATCAGTTTTTGTGTCCGTAAAACGTAGCGCTCCATGAGAACATGGCCACGAAATGAAAAAACTGATAAATTTTATGAGTATCTTCTACAAACAGTTGATTGCACGTCAGATACAATTCGAAAACCTTAGAAATTTCAATTAAATCAAGGTTCAGGGTATGTCGCTTTCTGCTAATTCTCCGCTCGTAACAACGATTGATTGTTAGCATCGCTGCTTTTATTTGGGTAGACGTGCGCTGCCGGCGTTCTTGCTGGTCTGACGCTCAGCGCTTTACCCAATGAAATTTTGGTGGCGGTGAAAATAGTTGCCGTTTAAGACATTTCAATACGATTTCATTGAAATCATTGATTTTGCAGGGCTATTGCTCATTAGAGGTGCACGTTGTTGTAAACCAGCTTTAAGCGGAAACCTCAAAGCTGAAGCGTCGTTGAAGGCGAATTTTCCTTAAAAAACAGCAAGTGTTTAACTGGAAAGCAGTAGGTAACTAAATACGGACACGATTTTTAGAAATACATTTGTGTCAAAATGTTCCAAAATAGCATCGAGATGAAAGGATTTATTAATCAAAAATGTTCTTTTTACAGACGTGAAAAACCACGCGTTTATAAAGGAAGAGAAAGATTCATTAAACACTACTTGCGATACAATCTATAGTTGCAGAGTCATACATTTGTCGAGAACGTGATCGAAGATCAACTTCTGTGATTTAACAGAAGAGACAACATAAGATACAATCCCTGGAATAGCCTGCTTTGCATGATTGGTTAGACAAAGTTTTATAGTTACACAATATTTTTCCTTTAAGTAAGCAAACGTTTGTGCACAGCACTAGCACTTTGATCAACACATCATATCCTTCAAGGGACGACAAATCACGCAAGCATTACCTAAACTTCTCAACATCTTCAATGGAATCATGCACCATTTTTGGAAGTATGTTATCAGAATTAGAAAATGACGTCATCATGAAAGAGCCATTCTCACCCGGACTCTAGAAAAAGTTACAAAACATTAGCAAACATAAAAAGTGTGAAACACTACACATGACATACACTCTTGTCAATGAAACATCTTTTGTTGTTACCAAAAATCAGTCATAACTTAAGCCTAAGATACGGCTAAATAAATTGTAACTTAAAACATCTGACTCTTAATACACCAATGAACTTTCAGGCAGCTAAAGAAACCTGAACATTGCTGAGTTACTTTGTTTATGGCAATATTAGTAATATTTGTGCGATAAAGCACATCTCAGTCAGTAAGTAAGGTCCTTGGTCTATGTCACATTGCCACATGAGAAGACTGGAGAAAATAATACAGGTTCATCAACCTTTTCGATTTTCACATACAAAATACAACCCCAATTTGTTCACACAATTGATTTTTATTACTTTTGGAAACCCAGGACAAAGAAGCAAAATTTTCCAAAAAAATGTTCAAACCTCCTCTAACACAAAGAAAATCACCAACTTGCCGTCATTGACAGCATCATACCAACAAAAGCAACCTAAACTGTAGTTACACTACTGCATAGAGCAAAATTGCAATATACATACAGTGAGCAACAAAACATTTAAATAAAACTATGACGAACATTAAAGGAAGTCTGCAATATTACAAAATGTTTTAAATCACTGTTGAGCACCCCTCTTCAGATCAATGCAACTTTGCAGGGATCCATTGCCATAACACAAAACCAAACCATTTCATAGCAAAAAAACAAATGTTATATGGTAAAATGAAAACATTTATCAAAAAAGTGGCTTGCGTGAGAAAGAGTTAAAAGCTGACAATTTTCTTCTAAAAAATTTTTTTAATAAGTTTCCAGCTTTAGCACTAGAATGTCAAAAAATTGTACATCTCCTGTATTCCAATACTTTTATCCTTTGTTTCCAAGACAATAAAGATTGCAACATAGCAAGGAAAATTGACAGATGGTGTATTATTTCAACTCACCAACAAAAAAGATCGTAGCATGGTGATTGAAATATAAAAGTTACCTACTATGCACTGAAATGAGAACAAAAATGTCATTGAACTTACAACTTCATTGCTGAGTGTTGGTGAAACCTTGCTGGACATTTTTTCTTCTTCACCTAACAATCAAATGCAGAAAATAGGCTTTATCTTACAGAATTTGATGATATCTTAAAACTATCCCACAAAGGTGCGAAGCTGCAATGAAATTACTCATGACACCTGATAAAAGCTTTGGCAAAAGAGAAATTCAATGTTATCAAGACCATCCGTCACAACTCATCACAAAAATTGAAAATAACAGTATTAATTAAGCGGCATTGTGGCTGTAGTTCATGCAGTTTCTTTAAAACGAAACTGAAATATACAAAGTATATTCGATGCAGATATGCAATGAAACAAGATTTCATTGCTCAGTACCAGTCATCTCAGAACAATGAAACTTCAAGTGCATGAACTGCAATTTAAAGAAACCAATCAAAAAACAAAGTATCCATGACTTTTAACTTATCTATCAAAAATACTTACCCTGTTTTACAATATTAACTTCTTCTTCAGGCACATTTCCAGGTAGGTCCACAGGGGCATTTAATGGAGAGTCAGAATGATGACTGGATCGCCTGCTCATCTCAAGGTTTGAGTTAATATTAAGTCACGAAACATGCATGTCAACCGTTAACTAGCTGTTCTGCAAATAAAGCACAGGGGCCTTAAACACAATCCAACAATGTACACATATTCAATGGCCTAGTACTTTACTAGATGCCCATTTCATACCAACAGTGTCTGGCTTTGCAAACAGGAAAATACCTTTTTCCAAGTGTATCACCCCTTTTACTGAGTAAGAAAAGGTTTATTTTTCAGCAACACATAGTTTTGCATTTGTTTTGTCTGCCATTTATTTTTATTTAAACACACAATGAAAGTCCAAAAGACAAGTTTCAGCATCAGATTTCTCCATCAAAAAACTGAGGAAAAGCTTTGTTACAGGACAAGATCAGATGAAAACTTTGACAAAAGCTCAAAATGCCAATGAGTAGTGAAACACTGCTTGCAGTTTAATCATTAACACAAAAGAATAGACAATAGACTAAAAATTTGAATTCCCAGTGCTTGAATACTGCTAAAAAATTTTGAGTGTGCAATTAGTAAGACATGGGCAAAGTTCACATACCTCAATGCTTCATGCAGGAAGATGAATGATCACTCAATTGCATAAACTACAAATGTCTTGGAGTGCATATGCCGACTTCACCAATCAAATAGGTTGAAAAAATCTATAGACAACTTTGCTAATGGCTATTGTTAAAGCAATGTTTCTCCATTCACTAGGAAATTTGGTGATACTGTATTACCATACGAACTCAACACCAATCGACAATACCCTAGTTTTTCAACAAGATGTGAATCAAAGCACTAAATATATTCTTACCACTATGCACACTGCACATACTTAGAATTAACTCTGCACAGACAAAAAAACCCTTGCTTTGAACTTATAGTGTCAAATGTATGACAAACTACTGGTAATTACAAAATTTTTGCATAATGCTGCAGTGGAAATTTGGATATCCACTAGCCAAGCAGCTTATTTTTAAAATGAGACATTATTTGAAGTAAATTAAAACCATTTTCAAAAGATTTAAATGAAATGTCTTTGGTAAAAATTTTTTCATACAAATTTTTTCATAATGTTACCTACCTTAGGTTCAGACAAAGCTCCAGGCATATGTTTTCAGGTATTCTGTTCAATTTCAAAAGCATGCTAAGCAATATTTTAATAAAACAACTAAATTTCATCAACTGACAAGAAACACAGAAACCGCGCTGGGTGCAGAATTTACATTTAACAACTGGTACCCTTCAGATGCATTTTCACAACTTGGATATTTTTGAAATTATAGGTTTTGGTATTTGACAACATTTCTATCAGAATTAGTATCACCTACTCTGCTGAGTTTTTGATCAATAACAGCCATGAATATCATGAAGTAGGTTGATATAAAAATTATCATATGCTTCAAGAGAAAATGGTTCTTTTTACCATTGCTGATATCCAAAAACGTAGTTTGGCTCTTGGGCAGCTGCAATATGCCAACAAAATTATATTGACCAAGAGATTTTCACATGCATCTGTTTTTATGAGATCTTTTTTCAACAAACAGACAAATTTGATACAGAAGATTTCAACCACTGAAAACTTTCATTCCATACCAATGTTGTAAATTTGTAGACAGATGATGTGCTTTGCCAGATGAATTTACACTACCTTATTGGCCCTTGTGATCTTGAAAACAGAATAGGTATACTTATTTGCAAAATGTTTAATATTGCTAAGATTGCACATCCCAAAAAATGTTTGTACCACAAATGACATGATAAATACTTTTTAAGAATCGCATGCACTGCTTAAGTTTCATAATATTTTTTCTTCAACAAGAGAGCCATGTATTGATAACTTTCTGCTGATATGCAACCATGATTTTCCATAGCAATGAAGTTGGGCAGAAAGTTAGCACCACTCTAAGCACCAAACTTTTATGTGATCTAATGTAGAAGCTAAAAATGTTCTGCTTTTACTTATATTTGACCAAGACTTTGTTCATTAACACAATTGCTAAGGATGGAATAGAGCAAAAAATCTTAGCATAAGACTGATACATCAAATTAAAAAGTCATATACCATGTCTAAATATCTGTAATTTAAAACAATATGGTCAATAAAAATGTAGCTAGTCTAGCCAAATCCTCAAGCATAGTTTGCAAAAAATAACATTTAAAAATTTAAGAAATCAAAACAGTCTGCAAGTAAAATTGTTCTTAACCTAAATGGAACTCTATTGGAAGCAAACAAAAACAATGCTCAGATTACGTTTCACATGCAAAGCTCACTATTTCAGTTGCAAAGACAATACCTCTTCTGAAAGTGTAATGTGCAAGCTTATTTCATAGCAAAAACAAGTCATTCTGATTAACAAGAACCAACTTTGGAAAAGAAGTGTTGGATTAGTACATCAGATGCTAATCCAGGAGTCATATCTTCACTTTGAACAAGTTTGGTTATATATGGTAAATGTTCATTAACAACAGAATTTTGTTTAAATTGGGACAAAAGCTGACTTTCAATGCGATTCCACATCCAAATATTTTTTTGGAGATGGCGCTGCTCCTCAAGGTTGCCAGATAACCACATTTTCTCATAAAATTTGAGCATAACATTCCAAATATCTTCAATACCTTCATTGTTTTTAGATGAAACTCGTTTCACTACAGGTGTCCAATTACTGAATTTGTGGGGAATAAACTTCAATGCACTCAGATACTCTGTTTGAATTTTCCTAGCTGCTGCAAGCAAATCTCCATCAGCTTTATTTACCACCACTAAATCACAGTTCTCTATTACTCCACGCTTCAAGCCTTGCAATTCATCTCCTCCAGCAGGTGGAATGACCAATACAAACATGTCCGTCATGTCTGCCACTCGAACTTCACTTTGACCAACTCCAACTGTCTCAATGAGCACAACATCATATCCAGCTCCCTCACAAAGCATCACTGCTTCGATAGTGTTACAAGCAACTCCACCTAGCTCACCTTTGTTTGGTGATGGACGAACATACGCACGAGGTTCTAGTGATAACTTGGGCATCCTTGTCTTATCGCCCAACAGTGAACCACCAGTCCTGTTTGAAGATGGATCCACAGCAAGCACAGCAACCTTGAGATTGAATGTTGATGTTAGGAACATTCCAAAAGATTCAATAAATGTAGACTTTCCAGCTCCAGGAGGTCCAGTAATCCCAATTCTAAATGATGAGATTTTACTTTTTATGTTAACGTGTTTTAAGCATTCAGCTGTTAATTGAGACTGATAATTGAATTCCTTCATTTTTTTCACAACACGATGCAAAAGAACTTGGGCCATCATCTTTTTTACTGAATTGCTGGACTCAACAAGTGTAATAGCTTCAGCTAAAGATGCTCTGCTTCCATTACAAACACCATGAAATAGATTATCAATTCTTTGTTTCTCTGAACTTTGAGGTGGGAAATAATCAATGATTCTATTAGATTCAAAAATTACTGGTATTTTCAAATCTGATGAATTTCGAACATTGTTTGAAACAGCTGAATGCTGATTATAAATATTGAAGAAACTCTTCATTCCACACCAGGATCTACAATTTTTGCAAATGTATTTAGTTCTAAACATGTTCTCTACATTGAAATGATTTCAACTAATTCAGAGAAAACCTGTACACAGAAACATTTATAAAGTCAAACATAAAAGTTAAAACCATGTGGTAAACAGTTAAATAAATGGAAGTCCTTTTTCTTTATCAAGGTATAGTCTGTATGTCCTAATATAACTTTTAACACTTTTGACTTGTATAAATGTCTAAAAAATGCTTGACAACAATGCATGCTTCTGTCATGGTGCAAAACATCTTTTTATGCCTAAATAGCTACAGTAGCAGAGGATGTCACTGTTAAGCAGGGTAGCCAGATCTACTTTTTGCCAAGGGGCTAAATCTAGTCCAGAAAGAGTCAAATTCTAAGACATGGGCCAAAAAAAGGGCCAACCACTTTTTCTAAATTTATCAGCAGTTACAAAGTCATATCAACCCATTATTAGCAACTTATTAAATGGCATGTTCCTCAATCACAATTGTAGCACAACAGCAATACAAGTACTAGTAGTGAAGTACGTGATGAAAGATCGTAAGAGAACAACGTAATTTTCATTATGAGTAGCCATAAACTGAGATAAATTTGTCACCCTTCCATAAGTGTTAATGCAACAATAATCTGCACAAAACCAACAAACACGTGCACCACCAGAAAAACAATAAGTTAGGCAACGTAACAGTTCTCACTGTTATCTCTACAACTGCAGCAACTGAGCAAGTAACACTAACAGGTATTCTCAGTTCTGATGAACTTGCCTTCACTTAACTCAGAAACTCTAAGGATTCTAACAAAATTTTGTAACCAAAAACCTTCAAAATATAGGAATTTGGTGAAAATCTGCAAGGAATTAGTCAAGAAAGTGAAAAAATATGGTTTCTTCGAGACAGGACCCAGGGTGGTCAGATCTAATTCTTGCAAGGGGCCAGCCCATCCGGGAAAAGGGCCAAAAAAGAGCCAAAGGGCCAAACGAAAATTTTGGGGCCAACAAGTGTTATTTCATATTTGGGACCAAATTTCTGAAATTTGGCCCCAAAAGGGCCAACCTGGCAACACTGCTGTTAAAGTGTTAAGCATACAGAACGATCTACATGGGTTTTATCAGACTTGCAAGAATTGATGTGCTTTATTTATTCCAGCTTATGCCTGGTATTTTAACTTGCATAGGTGAAACAAAAAGACTTGTTTCCGTGGCATCCAAAACTACCGTCATTCTAGCAGAATTCGCAGCACCGCAAACTAGTGTTGAACACATCAGAGATTTTTGCAATCCTAATCCAGTCCAAAATTTTCATTGAGTAATCCGGTCTGATCCTAATCCGGTAGACGTGTCCAAATATTTGATCCAATCCGGTTTATATAGGAAAAACCCTCTGGTTAAGCATTATACTGCAGTGATCAATACAGGTTTGGATATCCATGTCTGATCCGGTTGATTTTTTTCAAAATACAGTCAAACCCGGATCCGGTTCTGAATTGCAGAATCCGGTTGGATCGCGATCCGAAAACCGGATCGTGTTCAACACTGCCGCAAACCACACGCTGCGTTTCTCTGGATAAAACGCAAATACCAATGATGAGTCGGCAATAATTGTTCATGTTATTTCACATCTACAAGTAAAGACTTTGTAAAACCCACAGCGGAGGGAAGGCAATTCATAAATGGGAATTCTCACCACCCGCAAACGACATTCAACTCAATCCTGTTTGGAGAAGCTATTAGATTGAGGCGCGGCAACCAAAGAAAAGATGATTACCTCAGCAGCTTAAACCGACTAAAGGAAAAAGCGATCCGTTCAAAATTTCCCTTGAACATGACTAATGACATGATAGCACTGGCATCTAATAGGGAAGACAGACTGCGGCCCCCAAAATGCGACAAGAAAGAAGACCCACAGGTTTGGGCTACATCTTGTAGCAGACGCTTTATGGTCTGCACATACTCTTTAGAAAACTCCCATTTGCTGGGAATCAATAATGCAAAGTAACCCTCTCTCACTTTGAGAGATCTTC
>JGI24021J15306_10000113_pt1 | contig 41071 bp, 40 predicted proteins | sample Ectturendosymbi1_FD_15306 | JGI IMG/M metagenome (IMG submission 15306)
CGTGAGGGCGTTTACACGTACAAGCTGTCGCCTGCTGAAGAGAGGGAAAAACGTATTAAAAGACGACAGGCCAGGTGCACGACTGTCGTGACCACCTCGCACGTTGTTTCTTCTTCGGTAATTCCCCCGAAACAACACCCATCGGGTATCCCGAGGTCTCCCAAGCCACGCAACAAACGTGATGAGCAAAAATCGACTTTTGAAACTGACGATGCAAAACAAACCCTTGATCCTTTTTTAGCGAAAAGCCCGGGGTTTGCTGAACACCTTGATCGTGAAATGACCCCGGGCATGCTGACCCTCGACCCGCTAGTGACCATAGAAACCTTGTCATCCGGGACATTTGTCACAGAACAACCCACCTATGTGTCATCTTCCATTGTGGAGATGACGAAAAGTCGTTCTCTGCCTGTGATTTCGCAAACAGGTGCAACATATTCTGTGACCCACGAGCTTGAAGCAGATATTAATCAACCTTTGCAAGACGAGGTGGCACCTTTTTTAGATTCCAAACAAGAAAGGATTAAAATGTCAAGGCGCGAAAAAGATGAATCAACTGAAAGTGAATCTAGCACAGATTTATCGCCTGACTTGACGCCAAGCAATTGTTGGTCTGTTATAAGGGAGATTGAGGAAGAAGCTGATACTTTGTCCATCACTCCTGATGTTTGCAGTTCTCCTTTAATTAACGATAGCCAATGGAAACCAGAAGATTCAAAAAGATCGGAACTGACAGTTGAAGGGGTTAGAGAGGCTCAAAATACTTCTGGCCTTTCAGAAAGAGAGACAGAACTTCAACAGGATCATTATTGTTGTCCTGGTGGAAGCCTTCTTGCGTCCAGTGCATCAACTAGCTTTCGAGAAAATGTTGCTGGGGACGATTTAGTGGTTTCCTCGGAATTAAAATCCTCCACCTCACAGAACAATTCTTCTGCAACTGACTTGACAAAACCAAGTTTGTACATTTGGCGTCTCCCTGATGTGTCAGTGTTGTCTACAACGTTGTCAACTGTTGTGAAATACCGGTTCAACCAAATCTGCTAGCTTCATTATAACATTGTCATGGTTTTGAGTTGTCGTGGGTTAACTACAGTTTGATGTTGCAATTTTGCTGTCAATCAAAACTATACCTTCCTGGTTATTTGTTGCAAGGCACAAAAACTATTCTTATCAACCAAACAAATTGTTTCACAGTTCCTCAATGTTCTTTTGTCAAATAGTACAAGCGAGTTTTGATACGCTAGTTTTCCTGGGTTCACCTGCATGATTGTACTTTGTTGGCTTTCAGTGCATGCGGTTGTGCCAGCAGGTGTCTTGAACGTGCAGCGCAAAAACGATACTGGCACAGTAAAATTAAATCCTGATCACAGATAGACAAGCGATATTTTCTGCTAGCGATTCCTCTTGTCGTACACACCCACGAGCATGCTATGAGCTGCACGAGTGTAATTAAAACCAGGCACGGAAATTTCTACGTCATAAATGCAAAACAAGGACTGTTTGAAGAAATAATGGCTTCTCAAAATTTTATGCTTGTTTTTAGAATGAAAATGACTTTCGGACACCAGTAGTCAAACTTAAAACATTCAGGTGACCAGAAAGGTATTTGCATGATATACATTTAAATGTATATATATCAACTGTACGCTAAATGTTTCAACAGCTGGAAACGTGAGAGCTTGATAGTGCTTAAAATTTGATCAAGTTGTCGGCACCGTAAAAATAAGTTTTGCTTTGCAGAACACTCCAGCAAAAAAAATATTTTTTTGTCTTCCATGTCGCTTGACTTTAGGACCACATATGAAGATCAATTGCTTTCTGGATGAAACCGCAGACATTGGCCAATGCGTTTCAGTTTCTAACGCCAAATCTATAAGTTGGTTGTCATTGCGGTGCTTGGATGTAGTTACCGAATGAGACAAATTATTGCATTGTTTCTTAGGTATGTTGACTGATCTTTTTTCTCAAACAACCTGAATTGTTGTTTCAGGAAACGTCAACAGCAAGCTCGCAGAAGCACGGCATCGCGCTCTAGCGTCACAGATTGGCATACAGTGGCCGCAGTTAGCTGGCGCTCTTGGTTTGAGTCCCGATGAAGTGTGGCATGTTCAAAAAGAATGCGACGGACAAACCGCTGGCGAAATGAGCCTTGCCATGCTTTGCTTGTGGATGCGCACCCAAGGGGATCAAGCTTCTGGTAAAAGTCTAACATTTTCTACAATCATAAGTGTCACATCCACCTTAGTTTGGTCTCGACTGAAGAATTGCAATATGCAAGGGCCTGTGTATTTAAAAAGATATCTGTGCATGGAATACCAGATTTCACTTTATGTTCTCAGAAAGTATTATGCCATTGCAAGATATGCGTGAGGATTTTAACAGTTGTTTATAAAGAACATTGCTTTAACTGACAAAGTGTCACACTCATGCTTGATTGCTGAAAAAATCGTAAACACTTATAAAGAACATCATAATTGTTTTGTTTTTGACTGTAATACGTTTTCGAAGCGTCGCATTTTCAGAGACTCTACACAAATGCAAAATCCAAACGATTAACGTTCATCGGTTACATGCGCTTGTGGCTGATCGCTTACATGTTTGCGATAATTGTCTGTCTACTAGCAACATGGCCATGTAGAAATTTGACAACTTCAGTGCTTGAGACATGTTTCCCTTGGTATCCAACTAATGCAAGTAATAACGTTCAGGAGAGCGGATAGCGCCTTGTGACGATGCCAAGACAAGTTTGAGGGTGTTTGAAAAAATTTGGTCATTTTGCGTCTTTTTCCTCAAGTCTTTTCTACTCACACATCCTCTTTTTATTTCGACCATACTATCAACATAAGATATCATGGCCGTTTCATTGCAGGACGGACAGTTTGTTATCCTTGTATGCACATTGTTAATATTCTTAAGCTATAAACATGCTGTATTCGTGAAGCCAAATATTTGATCAACATTGCACGTAGGCAGGTAGTCTACGACCAGATTTCAAGACCTCTGACATCAGCTTTATCAGCAAAACCAAATGACTGGATAATTTTTTTTTCGGCAGACGAACGCTTGAGCTCATCTCTCAAAGAAATCGGAAGAGACGACTTGCTTCCTCTTCTGGAAGATTCTGCGTTTACTGACGAACATGCGAGCGCTGATGAAAGTGCACACAACGATACGTCAGGTTTGTATTTGTGTTCAGCTTATGTTCTAAATGTCAAGCCCAGAATTTAAGGTTTCATTGCAGAGTTTGCCAAGCCAATATAGGATTTGTTGTGAACGTGCGCAACGATGGCTGAAACTGAAACAAAAAGAAATAAATTTAGTGACTCAGTTCACATTCCCGACCACGTGGAACAAAAAGCTAACTAATTAGTAAAGTCAATTACATTTGACTGATGTTGGCTGCAAACCCCCCAAAGTAAAACCATAAACTCGACTGCTGCTGTATAAAGCCAGCAACAGACAGACCTCAAATGAATATGCGCAATAGGTTATTCATAGGATCTTTCGCAATGGTTTGCGCATTGCATTTTTCGCCGAACAATATTTACTGTTTTTTTGAAAAAGTCATTTTCGTGCAGCTTTTAACGCCCTGGTGGCGGAACTCGGCTCCCCCCACCAAACCCCAGGACACGTGAGCACGCCCTTTCCCTTCCCTGCTCCTGACCAGAAACTGACCATGGAGACCTCCACTCCCACGCAAGCAGTCAAGGTATGCATTGCGTGCATGATTTGTTCACTGGTGACGTGCTATCGCGGTGCGCTCCGCAAGTCGCATCGCATGACCAGTAATGCTCATGCTGCTTTTCGCGTTGTTGTTGATTGTGCGAAGGTTGTGATCAAACAATGACCAAATCCGCATATTTTCTCGTTATTTCGCGAGGCTGCTTTTGCTTTGACGTCATCTCAGCAGCCGATGGTTCGACTGAATAATTTGTTAATGAGCATTTCAAAAGCATCAAGAATGGTAGGGAGCTGGTGAAATGTCTGTCGATGTTAAGAACCACCTTTTTGTTGTTGTGTAGATCAGGTTAACATCAATGGTCGCTGTTACGCACGAAGTACGAATTTAAAAAAAATTGGTAATCTGGCAAAGATGACGGTAAAAACATTTGACAACAGACAAAAAAGTGTCCAAGGCCTATGCTATGGGATTTGATCCATTTTACAAGACCTGTACTATTTACATGCGAAGTGTCAATCCACCTCCAAGTCGTATGTTCTCCTGAAGGTTTAGTTCTTTATTTGTCCCCATTCCAGGCCAGAAATGAAACAGTGACCGATGCTAGCGAACTTTCTATTGTGGTCCCCGAAACCCCAGCAGACGACGACGAAGAAGACGACCCCGACAAGCCCCACTTCATCTACCCCTCAGATGACGGTAAAGTTTGCGCGGGTTTCTCGCCTTCCTGTTTTCAAGCTCGTTGAAATGCATGCAGCGATGAACACAGTGTAGCTCACTGCAGCAGGTTGTAGTGATCATGGTGCAAAATGTTACTTTCATTAAAAAATGCCTGCAAACTACTATAGAACTAGAAGGGTGTCTGATGCTTTGCGCAGCTCGCACGAGTAGTGGTTATGCTACAGCCGTCCAAAGAGACCGCTTACCGGCTGTGTGTGTCACTTTTTAAATCACTTGTTGAAAATTCCCTGCATACAGTAATGTAAAAGCAACATCTCAACGTTAATCTCCTGGGGTTGATGAACGTTTTCAAGGTTAATTGTCGCCTTGCATTTGGAAGTATGGGTTGTTTTCAACCTGTCGAACAGACAAGAACAAGTGCAGGATACAGACTGTTTAGGTTGCACTTGAGACCAGTTTTGTAGTCTTGCGTTTAATCGATTCGTTTGTGATTTATTTGAAGGTGTTGCTGAAGACAGAGTGGAGGTAACAGAGACGAAAACGGAAAGGTTGGTACTTTTTCGCATCGTTATCATATGACTTGTTTGTCAAAAAAATCCTTGAATACATATTTAATAGCGAACCACGCCCGCAGTACTTGATGGTAAGAACGTCGACGAAATTTGCGCTTCGTTATTGAGACCAGTGAAGTCGAACTGCGGTCGTCTGGAATTGGAAATCGAAACTCATTTTACTTTAGTCATTCTCAGCCACAGATCACGTGGCCAATAAGGAAACATCTTTGTGAAAGAAGTGTGTGCCACTGGCCAAGGAAGCGAAAACTTGTTTAAAGGAAAATTTTAGGTGTCTTTATTCCCTTTATTTGTTTATTTATTGTTTCTACGTTTTTATTCCAGTGCCAGCGAAGTTGAACCTGAAGCTCATTCCAAGTCTTCGTCCTCTTCCGACAATGAAGATGAAGGTGCTCTTTTAAAATCAAACTGTGGCATTTTCTGCTCATTTTAATGAAATTAACATTTTGTGGTTTGCTGCTTGGGTGTTTGCGAAACGCAGATTATTTTGCAACAAAATTATTTGCGCTGGTGGTTGAAGTTTTTCAACTGATACCAAAGCCCTTTGATGTCAATGATGGCGTTCCAGTTTGACTGTGGAACAAGTTTTCATTCCAAGTCGATGATTTAATGTTTCGAGCCGCGACACACTTGAACACAAATCCAACGTAATTCAATGTCTTTCGCCGATTTTCAGAAAAAGTTGAATCGGTCGCCACTTGCGAAGGATCCGCGGATGAGGAGGATGATCTTGACAAACCCCACTTCGTTTACGTCCCCGATGAAGGTTAGACTTCTGAACATTTTCAGTTAGTTGCGTTCACTCAAACGAAGTGAGATTGTAAAACACACCGTGACAAACATGAACGTCTTTGCCCTTCTTCAGAATGACTGACTTCTTCAGCGTCTGGGCGGAAATCCAGCTTCAATATAATTTATTTAGTAGCGCGGGCCAGGTAAAAAGCGCCGCGTATTACATTTGCAATTGTAGGTATTTTCAGATTGAACAAAGTATATTTCAAACGCTTTTGCAATATATTTAAAAAAACATTAAATAAGAGTCTAACAAACTGGACTGTGATTTGATACGTTTAATTGTGTCTTTTAAACGCCTATATTTCATTTTTGGCAAGTGCAGAAAACAACTCATTAGCCAGTCTCCATATTCATTACGTGTTTAGTGTCAGAGTCTTGTCTTCTCTTGGACTGTCTTACGATGTAGTGCACCGATTTTTTAAAAGAAAAACGCAACGTCATTTGATGATGAAGCTTCCATGACAAAATGCTCTCAAAATACACTCAGTCTTTGAAAGAGATGTCAGCAAGGTTTTTAGCCAATTTTGCAAGTACAAACGTACCTGGCATGTCATTTGTTGCCTTTATTTTCCTCAAAAATAAGATTTTTAATGAACTCAGAACGGTCTCTGCAGTCAACTGTCTCAGTTGTTGAGGATTGTTTTCCCCTTGTTTTCTATTTTGCCTGTAAAATGATGCTTCTATCAATGCTGTCATCCACATTAAAATGAGTTGTTTATTACCGGTCTTTCGTTCGTTAACGCCGATTATTTATTTCTGAGTACTGATACTAATCTTGAAAGAAGATTGGAAATAGTCCTATCACAGATTGAAACCAAACATTTTATTTGAAGCAAAAGGAAACCCTTTCCTGTCTTTTATAAAGTCTTTTGCAGTTTTGTTACATGTTCCCGATCATGATCATTATCCTTTTTCTGAGTCACGGGAATTTTGATGCCAACGTTTCACATCACTTCATTGATCTTTTAGTGTAAATATCGGATGGCTCTGTATTTCTGACCAAGCATCAAAGAGAGATGCGCCTCTGCAATGCGGTCCTTTCTTTTGATCATTGCTTTTGAACTAATAACATATATTTTGGCTGAAACTTTGTTGGAAATGCTATTTTTTTCAGATCTTGACGACGATGAACTTGAGAAAGAAAAGCGGGCAGCAACTCATGGAACTCATCGCGGGGGTGAAGATGGAGAGGATTCTAGAAACGAAACGAATGGTTGGTGGACTTGTTGCTAGCGTGGCAATGTATCGGCACCATTACATCGAAGTTCAAAGTTCTGAGGTTTTGCTGACTTCGTGCCACGGCTGGTTTTCACTGAAACTGATGTTTTCTCGAATAAGCTTCTGTTCGGCTAAATCAGGGCTTCCCAACCTTTTTCTTATCATGTACCCACTTCAGCATTTCAACAGATGAATATGTACCCCTAGAATTTCTTATGACAAAATATTTTATCATGATTATTCATAGATATATTCAACAATAAGCATATAAGGATTTTGGAAAACATTATTCACTGATGTATGATATATGTATAAATATTTGGAAATAAATGGCATGTGCATATAATTTTCTCTTCTATTGCTAACTTTAAATGTACCCCTTCGACCAGGCGAATGTACCCCTGGGGGTATATGTACCCCAGGTTGGGAACCCCTGGGCTAAATCAAACTTGCATTCCAAATGTTTTGTTTTGTGCACCTATCATGCTGGCATCAATCGTACATTGTGTTAAGTATTGGTTGTAGTTGCTGTGTAGCGTTGAACATCTAATGATGTTCGCGCCATTTGCAAACTAACTCGTTTCATGGGCAAGACTCATTCGATACATTCGATAAAATTTATTCAGAAAAATTTTTTCAATAATTCTTTCAAATTTCAAGAATTTTTTTCTCATTTAAATAAATTTTTGTTGGTTGTTTTCAATAAGCACACCTTTTGTTGCTGACAACTGTGTCAAATCAAACAAATCAGTGAACCCGGGTTGGCGCTTGGACTGTTGAGTTGTGTGGAGTGTGCGAGACTGTGTGCATATGTACAGCTGTTCCATCACAGGCATCTTTTATTATCTTTCCATTGAACCATGGTGAGGTTTGCACCTGGGTTTGTAGTAAATAATGGAATGGCATCATTTGCTTCTATAGGGAGTGGCGGGCAAATCGTGAATCACTCGAGATCTGAACGACGATAGCTTTCACTCGAATGATGCCGTTGGGTTTAGTTACTACAAATACAACAAAAGCATTGACGAAATGCCAAAGAAATTTATCATCTTTAGACCTGTGACATTGGTCAAAATGCAATATTAAGAAAAACCTTCCCACTACTGACATTGCTTTTTTCGCAAAGGCCAACTATTTTGTTAGTTTTGCCAAATAAAGAGAGTCCAATGGCGGCGTTTTGCAGTGTACGTCACAGTCTACGTCATTCACTGAGAAAACCACACGTGGTTCAAAACCGCACTGCGGTGTCATGAGAATCACGATTGTGACGTCACAAACACTTTTTCAGGCGTGTCGAAGAACGACATTGAAGACTCAAAGAGCGAAAGTTCGTCTGATGAAGAAACCAACAACCATGACAACGGACACTCTGCACAGGACCACGTTAACGGCCATGCTGATGACGCTGGCCAGGTGATGATTGATGTGTTTGGTTTGCTCAGTAAAAACGAACGAGTTGTGAAGTGCATCGTTTTTGTGTTAAAATATAACTTGGATGAAAGTAAAACAGAAGTCCTTTTTTAAAATGAAACGAACGAAAACCTTTGAAAGTTTCTGCTTGCAGATGATGGTGGGGTCATTTAAAAGGGTATTCGATTGAATATTTAACGCTACTTTCTTTTCGCCACAACAAAACGAATATTCTTGTGGCAACCTTGCAATTAGGACCCTTTTGCATCTTTCATAGAGGTAAAGGAGGCCTTGCATAAACCGATGGATCTCCATTATATTTGATAGTGAGGTTAGAGCTACTATGTTTGTAGTCTTCAATCACTCTCGCTTGTAGATGCCATTAGAATATGCAATAAACGTGTCTATAAAGAAGACGCCTATCCAAATATTATTTCTGGGATGAGAGAAACCACTTCAGATGTTTAGGCGGATCCATCATCTGCCTTCATCGACCCTGTAGCTCATGATGGAAGCAACTTTTACTGCTGCCCGCGCTGCGAATGTCGCTTCAATAGATAATAATGAGACAGCCATGGAGATTGACCGAAATGTTTCCATTATTCGTAGAACCATTGTGGCTTATAATCAGCTGAGTGTTGCCCCTTGCAATGCATGGACTTTAACCGCTGTGTTTCAGAACACGCGTGTTTGATTGATTACAAGAGCACAGGGATGAAACTGTAGGAGACGGATATCCGCAAAATCCACTCGATGTCTTTTCAGCCATGCGGGAAGAATGCATCGTGGAGAATTTAGGAGAATATTTTCCACCTATATATGCTGCATCTGAAGCGACCAAGAATACTGTGCGTAGGAACTCGTTTTGTGGAGACAATTCACTCTTTCGCACTTTAGGAGCGATTAGTTACTTTCAAGCATGACCAGTGCAAGGTTGTCACTTGCATCCATTTGTGAAACAAACTTTCCGGTGGGAAATGCTTTAATTTTGATAATTTCCGTAGCAAAGCAAATGTTTGCATAATCCTACACAAAGTGAGTATAACGGAGGACTTCGGCAAACAACGTACACGTCACGAAGGTATGACAGGACATGGTGCTTGACCTGCTTCCTAAGTCAATGAACCAGATTAGAGTTCGGCGTTTTATTTTCGTTGACATGAGATGGTAGGTTCTGTGCGAAAAGCAACAGCACACGTCGGCAGCTGGAGCAAACATCACACGCTTTGGTAAACCAAGAAGATGGTCAGTTTTTCTTTTCGCCAGTATATTTCTTCCCGTGTTCATGTTCACGCACAACAACCTTTCGTTCACAGCGATTCATCCACGCACCCCCCACATTCACGCCGAAAATTAAGTCTCGCCCTCAAACAGAAGAGGTTCAATGCAGCAGTGTTAACGTCCAGGACTCACCTCAGTCGTTTGAATGACGCTGATCGAGTAAATGCCGGACGTCGTACGTGCAGAGAATAGAATGTGGTCATAACAGCACGTTAATTATGACCTGAACAATGTCTTTTTAGTGGAATCATAAAACATGACTTTCAGATTTAACAATCATCTTTATTTGTGGTAAACAGTTGGAAAATGCTAGTGCTAAGAATGCAGGAAATCGGGGCATTTTGCGAAATTTAGTTACAAATTTTAGCCAGAGATCTATGGCACTAAACCATTAATAAGATCAAGATTTTTCCCACTTCAAAGTGCCAGTTTAGGATTCACTTCCACATATCCCTTCCCATACATCTTTTCTATACATGACTTCAAATTTAATTTTATTTTTGACAAGCCATTCGTGTGCAGTCCTACTGTGCACCTCTAGCGGCTACAAACAGCAATGACAATCACGTGAAATTGATAAAAAAAAAGCTATATCTTGGTCTGTTTTATGAATAAACTGGTCTAAACACGGTTTGCATGTTGCATTGTACAATTTGCAGCCTGTCATTCCTTTGGATCATCGAGAAAATGGCGTCGATTTCGAAAAGAACGACCCTGGCGTGAAAACCATCGTTCGAAATATCGTCGTCGAATCACAGGAAACATCGACGGTATGATCCGCGCGAATGTTTTGGGGAAAAATTCTTATTTTGAAAATTTATGCATTGTTTTTAAATGATTTAACTGAAGTTGGTTGCCCCAAAACTTGCCTTTCCTGTTTTTACGGCAGGGGTTCTCAACCGGGGGTAACTTTACCCCTTGGGGTAACATTTGCCTATCTTGGGGTAAATTCAATGATGCTGAAGTTACAATACTTTGTTTTTTTCTACGGCGCTGGTGAGTAACAAAAAACAGGGGGCAACTTTTATGTTGGGAAGCTAGCAAGGGGTGAACGAGAGAAAAAAGGTTGAGAATCCCTGATTTACGGAGTGATTTGCTTTCCCAACAATGGCAGCACGTGTCCTGCTGAGGCCTGTATTGCTTAACCCTCTTTTACAATAGGGTGAAAACATATGATTGAATGCTTTGTATAGAAACTGGTGAGAAAGATATACGGATGTGACAGAATAATCCTAACTTGGGTTGGTTTCACGATAACGATGCAGAAGTGGGAAGACGGTCACTTCAAACAATGTATTCTGAATGTTGCTGTGCGAACTTTGAAAATTTTTGTGTTTAACATTCTTACCTCTTATCCAAGAATACGTCGAAATATTGGGACTCATCTTGCTGAACAATGCAATGAGGCCTGCGCGCAAATGTTTTGAATATCGAAAAGATTATAGGAAGGCCATCGACCTTTTTGCCCCAAGTTACTGCTCTTATCAAAGCATCTGACTCAAACCACCCTTTCTTTAGTTCATGAACAGTTCAAAAAAATTTTAAATTCTGGTAGAATGTAGAAAGAACACTCCCGGCCTCTGGGTTTCTGCAATGTGTGGGACATCCCTTTTGGAAACGAGACTTTCGCTCCGGCAAATTAATTGCAAGTCATTTGGTTAATTCACCTCCATATCGGGAATAATACCGGGATTGAAAATGTGGGCTACTACACCCCCACCCCTCATTGCATGTAACACGTCACCGACACTTCCGCCAATCCACGGTCGAATGCTCTTAACGTGACGTCGGTTGTATTCTCAGATAACTTCGATCAGAACCGAAGAAGATGATCTCGCCATTGAAGCTACTGCTGGTCAAGTGAAGAAGATGGTCGTCACGGAAGCGTCGACCAACAACGTGTAGTTTTCGCTGCAGCGATTTCGCGCGGCGTTGTCGTGGCAACCGTTGCCTGCCGAGCAGTGGTGATTAGTTGGCACTGTCGCTAGCAATTAGTTCGCTTAGTCTTAGGTGCTGAACGCTTTCATGGTAATCACTCGCGTTTCTCTTTTTATCTGACTGCCATCGCCGATGGCGTTCACTCGGTTTCGTCACGCTATCCCGTTTCTTTCGCGAATCAGTGTGAATATGCCGATCCTATGTAATTAACATTTTTTCTCGTGTCATCTGTAAATCGCTATAGCTGTGAGGGTACTGGCGTTTCTGTATGTGTTGCAACTTGTGGCGGACGTCGTGTAATTTTACGTTTGATAATCAAAAAAATGAAGAAAACGGTTTCAGTTTTTTATTTGCTGTTGACGCTTTTGCAATTTCAATTGTCGATCAGTTACGCGCGTTTATAACACGGCCCCGCTGTACAGTATCGAGGGTCGTACGCATTTCGCGAAACTTACAACTGCTCGGCTTTTACCACACGTCTCGAATTACTTGAAATCTTTCGATGGATTAACTGTTAGAATTATGGCATGCAGTCGGTCAACCGTCGAGAACATTTTCGTCGAGGAAATTTTTTCTCCACACTCATGTCCTCTGACTCTGCCGGTTCCGTAAATCTGACCGCGTCAATCTATCATCTGCAAAGCAATCAATAATTTCGCCTGAAGCCGCTGCTTTCCCGATGGAGAGTTGCAGTGATGACCGTTGCTGTGCTGCCAAGTGCTCGCAAAAATGTGTAATAAGCTCTGTCGTGCAAAGAACACCCCCCAGACTGATGATATTCAACGTTGCGAAAACTCATTGTTCGCACAACCCGGCGTTGCTGCGAAACTTATTTGTGACGTGGTCACGCACACCCGCATTGTCTTCACAGAACGGCCGCACGTCGTGCGATTTGTGTCTCGTGTGTGTGTGACTTTATTTTTGTTCACTGTAGTAATTCCTCCACAAAAACCTAATCACTGCGCATTGTTCGACAATAAAGCTCATCAGTGGAACTGACTGTTGCGTCACAAGAGATGACGTCGCGGAAAAGAGTGAGTGCAGTTGTCAAGTCAGTCTCGTATCTGATGACCTCTCTCAACAATTCTGCATTATCTGACTGTGATCCCACGTAAATGCATGAACCTCCATTTTAACGTTTTTTAATTGTGCAGCACTTTACCATGTATTTTGTTACGCACTAAATTCTCAGTCTATTCTCTTCCCAATCACTGCCTTGTTTGTGTCAAAACAGAGCATTCATATTTGATACTCACATTCATCCACAAAACAAGTCACAAAACTCGCTGCTCGAGGCCAATGCGCGAATCCTTTCATAAGTGCTGCTCCGGGAGTTGCGAGCTTGATGGAGGAACTAACATTGTATTAGTATCAGTCAATCGTTGAAAGCACCAACAAAGCAAACGGTGAAGAAGAAAGGCTACAAACCATGGAACATGAGCTACAGGCGGCTGTAAGTCAAAACCTCAGGCGCAATGAGCACGAGAGTGACGAACATACTGTTGTAGGTGACGTAAAAAATTACAAAGTTTGCTTATGGTGTCCTTCAGCTTGTATGCTGCTTATTTTCGCCTGGCGTGGTTAACATGCGCTTATCAAGAAAGCATTGTCACGAGTCGAAATCATAACAATTACACCTTGAGATCAGAACGCAGGAAAAAGATTGTACATGAAACGAACGTGTTTCGTCGTGGTGGTGAAAGACGGCNGTTGATTTATTCGATTCCACAAAACATTTTTACCGATTCTTAACAGTTCTGATAATTTCTTCAAAAAAATGAAAGACTGCAAAACCAATGTTACGAAAAAAGTCCGTCATTCGATTGTCAGCGGAAAAAAAACGAACTTTTAATCCATAAACATCAGGGAATGTTCCCGCGCATGAAAAAACTGTCGACTGAATCAGTCACTAAAATTGAAAAGTCCGCTGTTCAATCGTTATCATCCGCTAAAGAAACTCAAATCAAATGTTGTGGGTAACACGTTCGTTTGACCGGATGTTGCCAACTCCAGCATAGACCGGTTGGAGGAGTGCTTGAAGAAGATAGCGCGGCAATCGCTCTAGAAGCGATATGCCGCGACGCTGATGTAGATGATGAACTTCGTCTTGTACTCGATGCGGAGATTGTCGGAAGTGTAAGAGGTCGCTTGCGCCTCCACGTGGTAGGTTCGCGCCTGGCCCAGGGCAGCCGTTGTGTAAACTATCCCCTTGTGGTTTGCGCCCCTGATGGCGAACGGTCCGCCGAAGGTGTTTGTGGCGACAAATCTGCAACGAGCAATAAAAGACGTGGTAGCAAATGCACAACAGCAAATTAGACACTGCACTATTTAGTTAAAGAGCAGAATTTTTCTGCTTTGTTTTATTGCAGATCTTTATTCTTTATCTTCGCTCAGGGAATATTCTCTTCACACTTTGCAGCTCGACAGCGGTTATTTTGATTAAAACAGAAGAATCAAAATTGTGGAAACGATACGAGAGATAACTAAACGACGGTTTTAGGCTGGGTTTTGCCAACCCCTGCAGCCCACAGAACCGATTTGCAACCTGAAAACTGCTGATGCCGTATTCCCAGAAAGAAACAAAAACACGGTGTACCACGGAACAGGCAATTTAAGCAAAACGTGACGAAATTGAAAGAGTTACTGTACTTTAGTTGACACAGTCGAACGAAACGCTCACGCGGTGACTGCAAAACCTGGAGACGCGCCAACCAAATTGGAATAATTTACTGCAACTTCCTGCGCAACTAGAACAGCAAATAACCTCGTGTTCAGATGGAGCTCATCGTCGCTCGTGTAAACCGCCAACCGCACGAGGTCAGTGTTTGCTCCGATTCCGAAAGGCAGGGCAACAGTTTTATACTCAATTGCATATTTCGGCTGAGTATGACAGTCTGGACCAACGCATTTCTTTAAACAGTATCTGCGGAAAAAGGCCAACAACATTACGTCATATGTTTATATCCATTACATCTCATGAATGACAAATACAAGAAGCTGCCCTAGAAAGCTTCGTTATTGCATTTGCAATTGCATTATGATGTTTGCAATTGCAGCGTGATTATCACGTTCAGAATAAGATAAAATTGAAGCTGATGCAACTTTCAGTTGTTAATACGTAACTTTCGCTTTCATTTCACCATCGCTGTATTAAGAGTTTTGCAACATTTCAATATCATTAGCTTCAGCAAACAGGCGCCACACCAACGTATATTTCTTCTTTTTAATGCCGCTTATCACTAAGTTTCTGATCTTTTCAATTTATTCTAGAAGAGGTCTTGACTAAACAGCGGCATTACGTTTGAGTTGCAGTCGTTTGTCTTTCACAAATATCTACTGCCAACGTATACAAAGTGCTGGTGGAAAGGAAATCAATATCAATACAATTTTATCTCTCTTGATGCAACTAATTCTGACGATGGTATTTACCCTCCTCTGGTTCTGACATAGTTCGAAGGGCATGGGGTGTTAATGCAGGTGGCGGATCCTCGCTTGTTGAAGCACATCTGGTTCGGCAAGCATACCATCGTACCTTCTGCACATTCGTCAATATCTGTGCGAAAAACAAATCAAAAGCATTTTTACGAAATAATTAAATCGAAATATCGCGTTGCTGAAAATTTTCACTCATCTAAGAGAACTTTTGAGCAGACGTTTACAATTTTTCAAAATACAAGTCAAACCATTTGAAAGACTGGAAACCAAATCAAATCACGGGAAAAGTGCAGTGTATTGAGAACTTTTTCAGAATTTCAGTTTTTCAAATATGGTGCAATGTTAAGCAATTTCACCATACGAAATGACCACACCCCTTGCACGTGTCTGAAAGCGTTAACGATTTTAAATCATTTATTGCAACAGATTCTGCTATAAACTGTTTCATTATTGCTTTTATTGTTGATTTTGATCATGCCCGTAATTCGATGTTAGCGATGTTTCAATCCATATGAACCAGAAAATGTAAAATTAAAAACAAACTTGCGATGAAACTTTGCAGTTATTGTCACACAGCCCACCCAACATCGGCAATTTTGTTAAGTTGTAAAAAATAGTCTGTGATTGGTGTCTGGAATTGCTAACGAGTATCATTGCTTGAAAAAGATGAACTACCACTAAATTAGATGTTTTGGTATGAATCCCACACGTGCGGTGGGTTCTTTTACACATACGGTGTAAACGTATATTGTACGTTTAGCAGCAAGGTGATGTTTGATATGTATTTGTTACACTTTGTAGTCGAAAATCATACTTTTTTGTACTTGTCTCTTTAGCACAAAATAAACGGATTTTTTTAATCGACGTCAGTGATGGACACTTATGACTAGAGCAACCTTGTTTGACCCTGTGCAACGCACTCAGAATATCTGTTCAACGCACTCTAATATCTATCTTTTCATAATATCTTTTAAAATACTTAAGTAGTCTTTTTGACACGTTGTGCATCGCATTGATGTGTGCACTGGTTTGACAGCGTCTGTGCACAAAAATGACAGAATACCTTCGCAATTCCTTCCGTTTTCGGCGAGGCGGTAACCGCTCGGACAGAAGCATTTGTAGCTTCCGACAGTGTTGTTGCAAGTGAACTGGCAAATGCCGCGCACGCTGCATTCGTTTATGTCTGCAATAAGACCATCATTAAAAATGGCAAACAATGTGATTATGATGAACTAAGGGACGAAGTGGCTGATGGCAATAATTCCAGATTAAAGAGAAAACACAGTGATAAAAGTAAGTAATGCTAGTTTACTTAGTTTGAAACGGAAAAGATCAATTATGTGAATAGCTCATGCACGAGGTTAATGGCTTGAGCATGCAAACTTTCCAGGAAAAAGGCGTCGACATGCAGCAACAGACGACACTTGGATTGGAAATAAGAAATATCCAAAGCGTCAGAGTCACCGAACCTTGGCACTCTCTCCCATTCCAGTGAAATCCTGAGCGACAGTCGCTGTTCCTTCGGAACGTGATCGTGAAAGGCTGGACGCGTGCAGGACGCCGCAAACGCCCCCGGTTGGGGTTGGGGAGGCGGACCAAACGAGCGCAGGATTTGTCGTCGGCCAAATACATTGACCCGGGTGGACATATACAACGGAATGATCCGATGGTGTTGACACAGTCATAAGGACAAGGGCTTCGTGTGTACTCCAAGCACTCGTTTATATCTGGTGCCGGCGAGGTATGGTTTAAAACAAACTTGGCATGCAAGTGGTTGGTTAGTCGTTAACTGCTACGGCTTTTTCGGAACAACACTTTGCGGACGCGCTAGCTCTACTTCACTTTGTTTTACCAAAAGCCTGCGGTAGCAACATGTGTTACGAGCAACATGCAATGGCAGAAAACACGATTGGTATCCTGAAAGCTGATCCAGCTCAGGTGTAAAATGCGCAAGTGCTCGACTGTAAGTTGCCATATGACAAGCATCATGTGCAAGTACACACCTAAAAGAACAACACCACATAGTCCAGTGCAAGATCTGGAAACACCTTGACACATTCACGAAGTCACTTAACACCATTAGAGGTATGCAACACAGCATAAAGTCTCGACGACAACTAAAGGCAGCTATAAAACAAATCGCCCTGACTCAAAATATGACAAAAGCTCTAAGCACATTGAAAACCATATTTTACCAATGCATGGTGGTGTTCCCCTGCTTGCTTTAAATCCAGGGGGACAAACGCAGCTGTATCCACCGATTGAGTTTTCACACTGCATGCCATCGACGCACTCGTGCGTACCACTGACGCATTCGTTGATATCTGCACAGTCACCACAAACATAAGAGTAAAGTCATCAGCATGTTTATGACCGGGAACAATTAAAGCCCTAACTTGCGCTAGTCTTTGGACTGGCTTGTCATCAAAATATTTTACAAATAACAATTTATTAAAAGTTGCGATTTGCATTCAATGGCAGAAGTGGTTCTTCTCAGTGTTTGGGATCGGTAATTGACATTGACTGATATGGATCTCTCAAATGTCATACCACGAGATAAACGTAAACCCATGGCCATCAAATTCCAAAGATAACTTCTTATTCTGTAAAATGCCGCGTCACGTGCATGTTCCGCTTCATTTACTTGACCGCGCACAGCGTCAAAACACGCACCAAAACGTCGATTCGGAGAATGTAACTGAAACAGGTTCCCACGCATTTTTAAAAATCATTTTCCATACTTTTTCAATACTAAATTTAAGAAATTCAATGCCATTACTTCTCTTCATTTTTTGAAATTCGTAATCATGAAACTCAATTTTACACATTGCATAACACTGCATAAATAATGAAGTGCTTTGCCTTCAGTGAAAATTCTGCTCAGATACTTGAGATTTCTTTTCCATTCAGAATTTCCATACTTTTTCTATACCTACCTAATGTAGATTTTGGCTAAATTCAATACTTTTTCAAGGTCTTGAAAATCAATTTTGAAATTCAATACTTTCAATACCGCGTGGGAACCCTGCAGCTGAAAGCAGCTGTCTCGATAAACCGGACAAACGTTAATTTTACGTTCGCACCGACGCAAACTTTGAAGCGGGTTTTCTCCATTCCTGTTGGACAATCGTCAATGCATCTGTATCCTCCGTCGGTATTCCTACACCGTTGGTCAGCCCTGCACACTCTGCTGGCGCATTCGTTGATATCTATTAGAAATAAAATCCATTCAACTTTCTTTTCTTTCATTTTTGGACTAAGGGCAGGGTTTTTTAAGGTGTTTTAGGGACCCGATTCGGGTCCCTAGAATTTCAAATCGGGTCCCTAGAATCAGAGAAATTCGGGTCCCTAGAATCAGAGAAATCGGGTCCCTACAGATCCAAACCGGGTTCCTAACATTTTCCTTAAAAAAAACCTGACTTAGGGTGAAGCAAGTCTCTGCATCTTCAAAGGGGCAGACAAACGCAAATGTACACAATCGTCAGAAAAAAGTAAACAGTTTAAACAAACATAAACACGCTGATCTGAAAAAACATCACGTTTCTGTTTTAAATTTTACCATCAAAAACGATTCATTGCTGTTCCTTTTTCGATACGCTAGGTTAAGATAAAAAAAAACAACAGATTACAACAAAAATTACCCAAGCACCGTCCTTTTCCTACTTTCCTGTATCCATTGCGACATGAACACCTGTACGAACCAATCGTGTTCAAGCACGCGTGACTGCACACTCGCTCTCCCGATTCTTCACATTCATTGATGTCTGAAAGAACAAAATTGCTTTGACAACGAAGGTCTTTTAATATTAACTTATACATTCTTATAATTACATCAATTCTCGTTGTGCATTTACACAAAAAAGAGGTTAACATTGATATACTGTTAGGAACGTTTTGCAGAAAATCGCATTTCAAGACTTAGCCAAAGTTTGTACTGAATTAATAAAGAAAAACCTCTACTCGCCTTCACAAGTCCTTCCATTGGCCGACCTCCGCAGACCTGGGCCACATGTGATCACGCAGCGATAAGATCCAAGGGTGTTCATGCATTCCAAGGTGGGGTCACAAATGTACTGGTTTGTCAAACATTCGTCAATATCTGCAACAAATGAGCTTACGATGCATACAAAGTCTGTCGTAAGTCAATCATAATCAGTCGTTAACAGATAAGAACAAAATGTCGTCCACCGAAATACAAAGTAGGTAGAAAATAGTTTTAAGTGCAGTTCGCCATTTTCCTACAGACTTTCAGGTCGGATTGCAACAGAATAGGTGACTACACAGACGAGAAGACGTGGTAATGGTTTATTGCGACAAATAACGGTTGGTGGCCAAGCGTATTTCTCGCAGCTCGCTACAATAGTACTTCACCTGAAGGGTCCCAGAACAACAGCACAGTCTGTGCAAGCGACTCACCTTCACATGACCTTCCATCTGGACCAATCGAGTAACCGTCAGGGCATGAACAAATGAAGGAGCCCATTATGTTAGTGCAGGTATGTGAGCATGGCCGCTGGGTGGCGCATTCGTTCTGGTCTGCAGAAAAAAAATGAAATGTGCTTCTGGTTTACAGAAAAAGACTTTTTAATATCTTATGAGAGGCTAAAACAACTTAGTTAGGAGGATGTTACGACTAGTATTATCAATCCCAACAAATTCTGTTCTACTACTATTTCAACAAAAAGTGTATGAAAGTTATTGCTCCCCAAAAAATATTTGGCATGCTTGTATTGATACGCATTTATAGAAACGCTTGTTTTTACTTTTATAACCATTTTCAAATCCGCATTTTCTTGGAGAAAATCACGGAGTTGGCGGTTGTCCTAAAAACCTTACAAGACAGCCCCTTGACGTTAAATAAGTTGTACAAAAAATGTATTTGTTGGTAAAAATATTGATCAAACTTCGCATGTTGTAGAGCGCATAAGGTCTCGCATCCTCTGGGACTTTATTGACACCCTACTGGGGGAAACGTGCCCTCCAGTTAAGAACCACTGCTCTATGCCAACATGCACCCGAGCAAATTCTTTGTTATTCATCGTAGTCATCCATATTCACCTTTGCAATAAGTTCCGCTTGAGTGGAGAAGGAATCCTTCCGGGCATCGGTCGCTCGGATCGCCGCGTCCTATTGTGACGTCCATTTGAAACGACAGCTCCTCTGTGTCGAAGTCGTATTCGACGACAATGTCAGAAGCGGAAAGTCTCTCAACCAGATACGGCATCTGGCCAAAATAAAAACGCTTATTTTTCTTTTGCACTAGCTGGAAAGCAAACGTGAGTAGCAATAAATGAAACGAAGAGCTCAAATGCGATTTGTAATGAGCACAGAAGTCAAACGACAAAGTGTCCAACGGAATGCAGGAAAAGATTTTGTAGAAAATGCGAAACGTTTTACAAAAAAATGATACTGTAGCCGTAAACATGCTTTGCCATAACTTACAAGCAATTTAACGGATGATTGTTTGGATATTCTTCGACAAATTTGTTTTTCTGTTTACTTGCCTAAAGCTTCAGTCAATCAGTCTTGAGGATGTTGAAACCACTTGTCCCCGAAACGTATACCAATTTCGTTTGAATAATCATTTCCGGATTATTGTGTTTAACATGTCTTGCAGGCACAATTCAAGTGCAAGGTCTTACGCAGGCCGCACAGAAGAGGTTTTCAAACCTCACAAAAACATAGACATATCACGCACAAAACGGCGCCGATAACGAGGAGATACAGCCGACAAAGAAAACAGCAAATCACGCAAATTCTCACCAAGCCCCGAGATCTATTGTATGAAATCGAATGATTCCAGGTGTAAGGCATGATGTAACCATCCATTGATATCAAGCGATCGGAATAAGCGTAGAGGGCTCCGGGACCGGTTTGGACGTAGTCCTCAGTGTAGTCCTGCGCAACATGTGCGGATGAAACTTACCGGAAAATGCGCTTATTTACTCTGTTTTTTTAACAAAGGTTAAACAAATCTGTTCAAATACATTGCGTTGAAAATGCACTCCAATTCTTCAGTGAAATCGCGTCTGAAGCACAACTGCTGCACAATCGGAAGCTTCTTTAACAACATATCGAGGTTGCCGGCGTCAATCAGAACTTGACGACATTTTTATGTTTATTGGAAGCGCAAGTCAAACTTTTGAACATCACCTGGCGTCATATATTTCAAATCATGTCTTACCAACTCTATCAAGAATAGAAAATTTAATTGGTTTACTTTGATGCTGATCTCCGTAAACGGATTCGTTTCTGGCACATGCCCCTCTAGAGAAACATCCATTTTCAGTTTTCCTTGCGAATCGAGACCATGAGCTTTGTGTTTCATTCTCACGATGTCTCCACTTGCAAATTCCACCTGTTGATTAGAGAGTTGATATTTTTACTGCGGAAGTGATCGGCCAAATTTTAGCCAAAATTTTATTTAAATATACACTTCAAATGTTTTTAAAACTGAATATTTTAAATTGAAACTGTTTTATAATTTTCCACCCTTCTTCATACATTATTAATCATGTAAAACATGGAGAACAATATATTACCCAATCTTCTTTATTCTTGTATGTGTGCATTAACCAAGTGCACTGATGTCACTACTTAGTTCCATGAGGTACTGCTGTCCTCTCTTACTTAATTTTCTTATATTGCGTTCAACGCAAATCAGTCGTATTTTCCATATCAGAATCTTGCATAACGTAGTGTGTTGTCTCTAATATCAAATCGCAATGGAAACAAATCGCGCATCTGCCGAGCGATGCACGAATTTCTATTCCCATGCATGAGTCACTACATCAACTGAAAACCCATTTACCGAACAAACGATTGCATTTCTCGTTTCCAAATTGTTTTAATTGTGTGACATACATTGTAGAGCAGCAGTAGTCCACAACTGTCGTGGATAATTTCCATTTCCAGGTATCACCAATATTTACATTATACGCAAAAACTGCTACTAAAGTTTTACTGTATTTGGCAAATTTTGGCGAGATCGTCTGGCGGTTTCAATTTGTTGCATCGTATAATGCTTTTATTAATCACATAAACGCATTGCGCACATCACACCTTACGTAAAAGTCTTTTGCTCTGAGTGTATTTCTAACAAACTCCCCTTTTGCGCTACACGTACAAGCTTTGCCCTGGGAAGCTATGAAGTCCAAATGTCCTCTGGTTCTCCTCAGCTTCCCACTTTCCCATGCATTTTATGAATCGGTTGACTTGGAACTAATCATAATATGCAGCAGTGCTAAACATCACAGCAACCGTGTTGGTGCCATCTGTGTGTATGTTTTATGCTACCGCCACATATTTGTGCTCGTGTTCTTTGATCTTTCACTGTGTTCCTTGTTAGTGCCAAGTGTGCGTAAGTTGTGTGACCCCTTTGCGTGTGGGTCTGAAGATGCCAGGCACGAAACACCCACCATAACGTCTCTGTCGAATTTTCCTTCGGTCAAGCTGTATCCATTGTACGCTCCCTCGGTCTCCCGTGCCATGGTCCAATAAATTGGTGTCAAAATCGATATCTGGCTCTTCAAGTAATGTCCTTCAAAGATATATAGATACTGGAATTCAAGTAACGACTGAAAAAACAAAGACACTGAAAACAACTATTGCGATGAACAGACCGACGAAAACAGCAAGTCTACTTGCAACTACCTACCGACAGATGGAGGGATGTTGTTTATCACAGCTTTTATTCTCGTTTTTTCGTCTCCGATTTCTGTTCCATTCGCAGAAATCTCGGACCCGCCGAATGGAATGCCATTCACAGAACCAAAAAGAATGCCTTTTCCACTTGTTGGTCCCTCTGCATCAAAGCAGCGTTTTTAGGAAAACGTTGGTATACTTTTAAATACTACACGCCTGACTGGAGGCAGAAGCTTTTGCGAAATGAGCATTTTGAACACAAGCAAGCCCATATTAACTTGATACAACCATTCAAAATACAATTTGCAGTCAAAACCACGTTTTTTAAAAACAGACAAATAAAAACTTGTATACCTTTACATTTTGCGTTTTTACAATTGTCAGTTTGAGTAGCATCTCCAGGGCACCATTTGCCACCGGAGCTAGGTCGTGGGTTCGAACACAGCCTGTTTCTGTTACGCACTCCGCTGCCACAGGTCTTGCTGCAAGTTGTCCATTCCGACCAGTCAGCCCAGTTGCCATCCACTGTAACAAAACATCAAGTTAAGTTACAACACCAAGCAGATGGCAATGATTAAAACGCTGTTTGTCAAACCTTCGGCCAGTCCAGCCTTGTAATAAGACGTAACGCATGACCATCAGACCACAGAGGCGCAAAAACAAACTCTTTGTTTACTCGTGTTGTCTCCCATTAGTGGATTTAAGCGCAGTTACGTTATTTAAAAAAATACTAAGACACACAATGCAGTAAACACTAAGTTGCATTAATCTACAAGTTCTCATTTCAATTGTGTTTGTTATCTTACCAGGACATGACTGGAGTCCGCAGTGCTGTAATTCGGAGTCTGCCCCTGGACAGAACCTCCCACCATATCTGGGAGGGGGATTGGTGCAGGACCGATACCTGTTTGTTTGACCACCACCACAGCTTCGCGAACATGTGCCCCATGGGCCCCAGGAAGCCCAGTTTCCGTTAACTGAAATATATACGCAATTCTCTGTTACGTTAACCACACGGAAGATTTACACATGCCTCAGAATCTTACTTTTTTACAAACATTTTGACCAAAACCCAACGACATTCTCGAAAAAACTGGAACACTAGCTAAAGAGTGCTTCCAACAAGCTTCCAAAATTAAGACTGACACGATTCTTGAAGTTGGTGGTATTGTAAGTCTAAGGTAATCTAAGACAACTATGCCAGCAACTATTGCTTAAAAGTCATAAGGGCCTTGAACGACGCATGAGTATGCAGAGACAAATACACATAGAAAAAAGGGCTTAATATTGACCACTCCAAAATCATGAGATGCTACATTAAAAAGTACATACTAAATACGTCGAAATTGTAAAAAGCGGATTACAACGTTTATGGTAAACAAAGCAGATTGTGCAAATGAGTGTAACAATTAATACACTGTTCTACAACTTCAAAACCTTTTAAAACACCTATATAAATGATTGCAATGATGTTTTCGAACGTTGTGCCTCAAAATCGTGTCTTTGCGTTTCATGCCGAAGCCAAACTGTTGTAATCTGTTTTTTTCACCAAGCACATCCGAACACAGCTGAACACGTTCCAACACACCTGAACACGGGTTCACGTTGCAGTTTTCTTGCTGACGATTTGAACCAGGACATGGTTGACCTCCAGGACTTGGATAGGGGTTCGAACAGGCGCGGACGCGGTTCCGGACCCCGCCACCGCACGAAACGCTGCATATGTCCCATGGGCCCCAGTCGGACCAACCGCCATTAACTGCGAAACAAACAAATCGGATTTGTGATTTAAGGACGATCTTTGGGCTAACCAATCGTTTTTCAAGGTATTTCTTTACATCACGTCTTGCGGCCTTGAGTTGATTAGAACTGCATCATATCGAACGTAATTCAGGTTCTAAATTTAAATAAAATTAGAGCAATTCTCTCACGCACGCTAGAGCTAAAAGAAAGAAAAACTAAAGAACGTGACCGAGTATCTGCTGATCAGTGACTCTTCGCACAAAGATGCTAATTCGTTCTCCTGCTACCTTTCTTTGGCTAAGGGATCTGATGCTACTGCAATGGTTGAACAACCTACTTAACATAACATTGCTAAGGTTAACTAGAAAACTTCCGCAAACTCTTCAAGAGACAAATCGACCGTTTTACAGCTTCCACGGTGCTGATGCTGTGCCAGTCGTGGTGGCCAAGTTTGACAACACTCATGAGAAGAATAGAACTGCAACACGTTTCTTTCGGTCATTGACATAACGGTGACCAAAAAGAAGTTTAGGCTATTTTTTTACAAACAACGACTGCTTGCACTTACGTAGCTAAATCAAATCTCATTTCGAAAGCAAAAGACAAAAAAGGAGAATGCACGAATGTTTTCAATTGTTTACGCCAAATGTTGCTTTGTGAAAAAAAGCGTAAACAGTTTGGCGTAGGCAGCTTTTTGCATTTTATGAAGATAAAGAGAAAATTGACCGCTCCGTCCTACTGGGAAACTGCCGCTACACATCACCTACTAAATTAGTTACGGAAAGCAAACTAAGATTTTAACACATCAAGCATGCAAAAACGAATGCTTTCTTTCAACGCTGTTGTGTCCTTCGCTTGGCAAGTTAATCATAAAATAGATATCACATGGCTTAGTTATTGACTGCTTTAGCAATCACAACATTTTTACCTGGGCATGGTCGGTTAACGCACATTCTGGACGAACTTGCCGGACCGAAGCACTTCGCCCCCCCTCCGGAGGGTGATGGGTTGTTGCAGAAACGGACACTTATCTGGAACCCTTTGCCGCATGTTTTGGAACACGGGAGCCACGGACCCCATTGTGACCAACCTCCGTCAACTGCAAACGGATTAACTACGCTTAACCGCCAAACGAAATAAGCATCACAAAGTATATCATTATGGCTCGTCCAGGCGCGTAGCTGTAACGAAATACGCTTTTCAAGCTTAACTGAAACACCATATGCCATCCCACACAGTTGACGACGTATGGCATCCAAGCACAGCAAGAAAGTTGGAAAGATAAAATATTCCGTATCGGTGGTGCGCTGCTGAAAGCTAACACACCCTTTATCATTCGATGGTTTGGGTACTGCACGCTAACTTCAAAGTTTATATGAAGAACCTAATTCTTTTTGTGGTGACAAAAACCAACCTCACAACCACGTAAACCTCAGAGAAACTCTAACTGATAGAACCTGTGCATTAGTGCATACTGTCAGATGTACCTGTATGGAGGGATATACATTTCATCATCGTGTTTGTGGTATGCGCAGCTATTGTGATATTTTAAGCAACGTCCGAACGGCATATGCGGTGCAGATAGTACTATTGCACCAAAGGGTACCATAGGCAAATCCATGCTATAGGTCAAGAGCACCATTCTTCTTATGAACAAAACTTTTCGTAAGTCACAAATATCAAATGATAGTGAATACAATGGCAAAGCGAATATGCCAAGTATAGGTATAGTGTAAAAATATAGTTTGATCTATGCGTGAAAAGTTTCGTTGAACATCCTGCATAACACAATACCGTTACGTAGAATAAAACCCTGGTTAGTGATAATCAAAATGCTGTTGATCTAATAATGGATTCAGCTCCGCCGACTCACCGGCACAACGCTGGGTAATGCAATCCAGTCTCTCGATCGCAGGTCCGTTGCATGGCAACCCGTCATGTTGTGCACGTGGGTTGTTACATTCACGTGATCTCGACCTGGTTCCCTCCCCACAAGTGACAGAGCACGGTTCCCATGCCGACCAACCGCTCCAATGACCGTTAACTGCGTTCAAGAATCAACGAAACCGCAACAGTGAAACTCAACACGAATGCAATTGTTCTGCTAATGATGTGTCCGCCACGTGTTAAATCCTGGATATTTGTTTGAAAGTTTAAATCACACGCAAAGTATGGTAAAATGTGTTGGTAACTAACAAAGAATTTTCAATCCACTGTTTGCCAGATTGACTGGTTCTTTCCAAGCAATTTCTATACAAGCAGGAAAAGTTTGAAAAACCTTTGAAGAATTTTCTTTGTGGCTCACGAAGTGCATTAATATCGCGAATAAGCAACTAGCGGGTTTCAAAGAATTTTTGTTTTGATGAATTGCTGCGTTTTTGGAATGTCCGTTGACAGCGATCGTCAGAAGAAAAGACGGTAAAAAGACAAGGAGGGCGTGGATCAGACGCTGGTGATGACGACCCGCGACCTATTTTTAAAGCTTGGATGAATATTTCAACTTACTTGGACACGGTCCTTGATCGCAACGCTGCGGTTCTTCCGAAGCGCCGGGACAACTGCGGCCCCCGTTGGCCGGCGACGGGTCTGTACAGAATCGATGTCTGGCTCGCGTCCCTTCGCCGCAAGAGGCGCTGCACGCCCCCCACACTCCCCACTCCGTATAACCCCCGTGTACCTGCGACAGAGTAGCGTAAGGTCTTGGCGGTTTGTGGAGGTTTTCATTTGTCAGCAGGGTGATGCTTGCTGTTTGGATTACGAATGAATTACATAGATAAGGAAACACTTCACGGGTTTTGCTGAAGGTTCAGCGAAAACACGAAGTTGTCCGAGAATTCACTCCCCTTCTCAGATGCACTTTAACGACGTTGCAGCGAATCCGAATCTATAACAATGCGTTTGTATGTTTTGCCGAAGCATCGGAAAACGCTTTACCGCAGTCGCCTTTCGGCTTCAATGTGTCTGAGAAGCCACAGCGCATTCAGCATCGTTCACAAAAGGAGCACTTTCTGCACAACCGACGCCACTTTTATCTTCAGAACTCTGACGCCGGAAACTGTTCATATTATCAATGTAATTTGGGGAGTGCAACATTGCACTTGGAACACAGGATATTACATCATTTTGGAAATATTGATATTTACACTTCTTCAATTACTTTTCGTAAACATCTAATCGCATTGTTTAATTTAGTTTATCATATAGTATTGCATTTCTGGTTTAGATTAAGACATAGAACATCCGAATGAGAGAATATTACGAAAACAAACCATTTGCGCCAAATCTGACGTGCCAACAAACATTCCATCAACAACGTTAGTTAATCGTTCACATTTTGGCTGTCAGCAAAAAGCTCTCATCGTTTCAGTTTCGAAGCCGCACATTTACAAAAGCACGCAGTTAATTGGAAGAATTCCCTTTGATCCTAATGAATGCACCAGTCGTCTTGTGCGAATTGTACAAAAACTTCACCAACGTGTTGATGTAAACATGAAAAAGTTAAAACAATAGAAATCGCGTGATTTCACAAGAATTACTTCCAAAACCTAATTGTATTGGTGAGTAGTGCCCAGGCAGATTCCTAGGTAAATCGACAATGATTTTTAATCTCTATGATATTTCTACATAATGTGCAAATTTTACAAGACAAGGACTTACTCTGACAGTGACAACAGCAGCCGCATAAACAGACCCCTCATCATTGGAGGCAATGCATTCGTATTCCCCAGTGTCCTCCAAACGAGTCGCTACGATCACCAAAGAGCCGTTGTTGAGGATAGTTGCTCTATCTTGCAAATCACCGGCGCCTTTACTCCAGCCTTGAAGTAAGCAGTTGTTGAGATTTAGTCTAAGAGCTTTGAGCTAGTTTTTTCGGTCATTTTATGGTCACAGACCTATTTTTTTGAAATAACCGAAAACATTCATGTCAATTCGGTCATAATGTCCGAAAATATAGACGAGTGAATAGTGTTACCGCGAGGTTTAATACAATTATGGGACAGATAATAATCGAAGTGTCTCAGCGAATAAAACAGGCCTCTTAGATTTACAACTGTGAATGTGAAGCCATTGGTTTAAGGCCGGATAAAACGCCTCGCGGTAAAGTGCCTCCCACTTACTTATTTCTGGCGTAGGTTCGCCGATAGCTTGGCAGTTCAGAGTGACGCTTTCGCCGGCGTCCGCAATTAAATTTTCCGGCCGTACAGTGAAATCCGGAGCTTCTTCTAGTGTCAGTTGGATGGTGCGGTCAATCTGAGCGAAAAACAGGAATATTTTTGCGAAAATGTTTTCTGCAAAGCATTTTTGTGCACATTTCTGGGCAGTCACAGGCAATCTAGATATAGCGTTTTTCGGCATCTTATATTAGGCTTCACAGATAACAAGCAGTCACCGACATTCGTCAAATGAAATAACAAAAAGTTTAGTTTTCTGATTCAAACAAACTCACGCTTCCTGCGTCATTGAAAGCGATGCATGTGTAATGTCCAGCATCCGTTCTTATCGTATTGTAGATGATCAGAGATCCGTTGCTAAATTGATCAAATCGGTTGTCCAGAAGCACGTCCTGCACGTGGTTTCGATGACGAACACAGTGTCCGGAACAAAATTACAAAATACACGAAGAATCGATAAATTTGACGAAGTGATTTGAACTCCAAAGGTATTTCGATATGAAACACAGCAAGACGTTTTTGCGCTTGCGTGAAACTTTGCGCTCCGGTAAACGTTTCCAAACCAACCAAAACGCGCTTTTTCACGCAAATGAGTTTTTCTGTGATCTTCGTGGAGCAAACGCACTTGTATCGGGAATTGCATGTTGCCGGAATATACAAAGAACGTATGCATATATTGAACTTCACAAAAATGTTTACCCCGAATGAACTACAAACTGATGTAATATCAGATGCATAGCTGCCGAATGTTTCATTCATTACCAGAACCGATTTGCAAAAACCGCAATTTCGAGAAACCGAAAACTGTCAACAAAACAACACACAATTCAAACGCTGACGTCTCTGAGGTGTAGCAATCACAAGTTGAGCATATAATCTTTAGTTTTAGTATTTCGTACCCTGTGAGAGTCTACTCTTAATTTCTCTTGTCCGAGTGAAAATTGAGTCACGCTCGAAGGCGCACAGCTCTATCCAACGACACTTAATCAAGAGTAAACTTGTTGGGACGAATCACAATGTTGCATGAAAACAAAAGCCCATCCATTGTTGTACCTCAGCTTGAAGGCATGACGCAAGAAACCTGACATGGATCCAAATCCTTAACTTATGTGCTGGTGAAGCAGCCCTAAAAATTTATTTGATAAAATGTCTTTGACACTCAGTTGGAAGTACTTTGCTGAAGTCTCGATAGAAATCTATGTCTCATGTCGGACTACCAGGAAAAAATCACGTCAACCAGCGTGAATTCTACGCTTCAGCACGAACTGCGTTTTGCAGGATCAGTGCAGGTCAGTGTTTGTAGGGTAAGTGTAGTCTATCTCATTGTTGTTCACCGTTACACTTTTTGCGACGCAAGAAGGGCTTGCTATTAGCTATATGGGTTGATTTTAGGGAACACGAGCTGTTTTCAGCAAACATTCCCGAGCCACAAACGGCCCACGGGCCAGCGTCTGTCAATCACCGGCTTCAACAAATCCTAGGCAGTTCGCACAGTACATTTTTGCTAAAGTCGCTTTTTTGGTCTGCAGTGGTTCAAACAAGAATACAACAATGATGGGAGTAGAAGGGAGCGCGGGGGATTCACCGACATGTCGCGCAAACTTGATCAGCTATATTTGAATCCTACTTCTTTTTTCTGCAGCAGTTGAGGTTTTACTGATAAAATTTTTTTGAAAGTTCACAACTTGAAGTAACGTTACGTTGATATCGACGCAACTTTGAACGTCAACAACATTTTGAAAGACATTTCGCACGGCGCTGTATTTTAACGAAGTCTTCATTACTACTGTGTAAACAAATTACTACTGTGTAAACAAATTACTACTGTGTAAACAAATTACTACTGTGTAAACAAATTACTACTGTGTAAACACATTACTACTGTGCAAACACATTACTACTGTGTAAACACATTACCACTGTGTAAACACATTACTACTGTGTAAACAAATTACTACTGTGTAAACAAATTACTACTGTGTAAACAAATTACTACTGTGTAAACACAGTACTACTGTGTAAACAAATTACTACTGTGTAAACAATACCTGACCATCCTTGGACCATTTGATCGTGGGTAGCGGGTCGGCTTGAACAGGACAGTTCAACATCGAATTGCTGCCGAGTTTGTCCACTTGCTTCGGGTTGAACTCGTCGAGGAATACTGGCGGTGACTCAACGGTAACTGTGGCGACGGCGGTTCGAACCCCAGCTAAGTTCTCAGCTACACAGCGGTACAACCCAGCATCTTGAGGCCTGACGTTATCTATAATCAATCTGCATAAAAACAGATACGGCGCTAAGAAGACAGTGGTGTTCCTTGTGCAGTGCTCACCCTCCTAGTTTTACACCATCTAGTCACACTTATCGATAAATACGTATTTAAATGATCACCTGCTGCGCCCAGGACTTAGACGCTGACCAGTAATAGTTTGACCTTTAAACCGCCATTTCACGTCCGGTGTCGGAATACCTCGGGCGGAACACGTCAGCTCGAGTCTGTCGCCAGCATGAAGTTCAACACTTTCTGGAGATTCAGTGATAACCGGGACAACACGTACCAGCACCTGTGCAATAATGAATTAATGTAGATTCGAGTGAAAACCACATACACGAAAAAATGAAACTGTTTAAATTCCACGACATGCTATATGGCGCAGATCAACTGTTTCAGCTTTAAGAATACCGGGGTGTTGAGCTTACTCTCTTCTGCGCAATTTCGTTTATTACTTAATTGATGCTTGTATCCCGCGATGGATATCTATCTAGCTTGGAGCCATACCATTGCTAATTCAAGACATCGCACATTTCGTGCAAAGTGAAGATTAACAAAAAGAACGGTATGATCATCGGTAAAAAGAAACACAACTACTCGCCAACTAGGCAATCTGCGTGTTTTAATTTAAAAAAACGTTCATTTTTGTATGGCTTGTATTCAAGAACAACCGAAGGCTTTACCAACACAGATACAAGAAAGTGCAAATCCACGTGTAATTACGGTAAGAGACATGAAACCACTCAGTTAGTTTAACTGATAAATGATAAATGTTTTGACCTGGAACTCTTCAGAACTTCTTCCAGCGTCATTAATCGCTGTAGCGATATAGTGGCCAGAATCAGTTGACCTCGCATTTTGCACAACTACCGACCCGTCTCTGGTAACTTCGATTCGGTAACCATCAGATTCGAACTGAAAATCGAAGATGAAACCGTTTGAACGATTACAGAACAACCTTCTTACTGATTTCTGCAGCGCTAAAATAATAAGGAACGTTTCTACTCAGCCACAAGCAAACGTTATACTTGGGCCGCTTCACCCACCGGTTGGCCATCCTTGGTCCACGTCACCACAGGTCGGGGTTTTCCGTTCACTTGTATGAGGAGGTCCAACTGTTCCCCCTCGTTGACGGTGATGTCGTTGCCTCCCGGAGCTACTATCTTTGGAGGTGAGTTGACGAAGAGCCGGAAGAACCGATTGATACTCGACACAGGATTGATCAAAGACACAGAGTACAAAGCTGCATAAAAGAAATAAATAGTTCAAGGTCAAACGCCTTCCAAATAAAAGTTTAAACCACTAATATACGTTGCTGTGTCCTTGATTATCGTTAATAACTAGTCTCAACATAGTTGCCTGGATGTTTCTGGTATCAAGAATCATCCAAAGTTTATCTATGCACTCAAACAAAGCCTTTTGAAGAAAAATCCAAATCAGACGTCCACGTAACATGAGTAGAAGCAAGAGCGGCTAAACTGTTTGAGATTTTTTTACAAAAGCCGATTACAATTTGAACGACGATACCGTTATATTTGAAACTTTTATTCTGACGAGCATGGACTGGATTTCCACAAACACTTGGAGTTATTTCACTTCTTTCCATCAGTCACGATTTCAAAGTGGTGTTTATGAAAGTATTTCAATGCTGTTCTTAATCACTGATCAAACGCACACCCCGCATCAGCCTCACCCTCATCATCCAATGAAACGACGGGAATTCGCAAAGAACCGTCGTTCGTTTCAATTTCTTCTCCATTTTTCCTCCAAGCGACAGTTGGTTCCGGATGACCGGTCGTGATTACCTCGACTGTAAGAGACTGAAAAAATACACGTTTGCATCACATGTACGTTTGACAACTGGTTCCCTTAAAGAAACTGGATGATGGCACAAGAATTGATGTATGACCACCAGTATGTATTAACGTACAGCAACTCTGTCACCGTGTGTTTTTATGCCGAGAGGAATGTTAATTTTTTGCCTCAGCGTGAGTTATGGTTTCTGTTCAGGACACCACTGCTGAGATAGGCTGCATCGAATTTGTTGATCAACTCCACGAGAAGCCACAAAAAGATGCGCATAACCACGTTTGCCATTGTTAAAACTGTCGCTTAAAGCAACATTACTACATGTAACTGTCAATTAACGCGAAAAACAAATCTGGATCCAGTTCTTACCTCACCGACGTTCACAGTCTTGGCTTCAGGCAACTCACTTCCGAAGTTGGGAGCGGTGAAGACATCGACGACTCTTTCGCTGAGAGCTGTTCCGGCTGTATTTTGCGCCACGCAAGTGTACGTCCCGCCATCTGTTGTCTGCAAAGCAACGAGGCGTCGGACAACTAAAATACTGTCATAGATCATGATATTCACTCTATGCCGGGACTTTTTCAGAGAACCGCAAATGTTCAAGTGACGTGTACCACTTCTCATGTGCAGTGTTTCTACAACACGAATTTGCTCACGTAGGTATGCTGCAAAAAAATTTACAGCTAAACGTCTGATTATCTGAAGGCGTGTACGCTTCACTCGCGGTCAGATACATCATATCCCAGCCATATTGGTTTATCGGTAAATCTGTCAATCAGACTATCGTGGAAGACTTTCAGCTTAAATTTATGTGAAGATGGGCCAGATGCATTCTAAATAAATAAGTTAACCGATTTACACAGCATTTTTTCACAAGAAGATATTCGTTCAGCCTTTACGAGTAAACAATGTCGAATATACGGGTCTATTATCTAAAACATTTTGTTGCTTAACCCACATGCGAACACCTCACCTTTGCAGATTGAATTATCAGGCTGTTGTCGCTTAACACACGTTCATCACCCTGACTAAACACAGTGGATCCTTTCCGCCATGTAACGGCTGGTTCTGGTATGCCTGAAACGTCGCATGGTAGCGACAGAGAATCACCTTCGAAGACAGTCCAGTTGCGTTGCGCACTGCCAATGGTTGGCTTGCTGTGCACTTGAAGGTCGGATGAATAACTGGCTTGTCCTGTAAAGTATGAGCTGGAGACCTTATCCAGCTTCAACCTAACTTACAGTTCCTTAATGAACTTTTGAACTAGCCATGTTTGTAGGCGGTGTTTTTGCAGTTACAGCAGATAATTCATCGAGTTTTTTGGTAAAATATCTTTTGACACAACTTTACTTTCATTGAAAATATTCTATGGGAATATTGCATCACGTTGTAGTTGGAGAGGGTGACTCGTGGATTACGTTGTCAGTGATGGTGTTGAGCCTGTTGCAAAAATGGTTCAGAAAATCAATTTGTTCGCCGACCACCGTCCATCAAAAGCTGTATTGGCGTTTTATTGATGATTGGAATGCATTGCTTGGAAGCGTCGGCGCATATTTCTTGCATATGTAGTTCCTATTTTTTCGTCCTAACTTAAATTATAGCATTTTTAAACGGTCTTTGAAACACTGTTTAACTTAAGATAGACTTTTAACGTTATGAAAAGAATGCAGAGCCAGCGGGTTCGAAGCATTGGCTCCGATACAAATCCGTAGGAAAATATAAATCTCCAACACTTACTAGCGTTTGTCACTCACCGGCAGAGTTGATAGCTGTGCATGTGTACAGGGCATCGTGAGCAAACGTTATGAGCGGGAACACAAGCCCGTGGCCCGCATCGACGTAAATGTCGTAAACCCTGGGGAAAATGTTATTGAACATTTAGGAGCAATTGATAGAGCTGGTCATTTTTAAGCAAGATTTTGCACTGACATGTTGGCAACGCCGAGTCTCTATTGATATTGAAATCAGTTAACATCAAACGACAATCATGCCAGGATTACGTCTACCTGTGAATGTCGCACACTGAAGGTGAAACCAGGAAAAACGTCAAATGAAAAATAAGAATAGTTTCGATTGAAATTAACGCTTTCAGTGCGATATTAATTAATTGACGTATCGCCACCGAACAACTTAGAAACCCTCGGTAAGCATAACCGAACGAACACAGTGTATGTTGACGATTGACGAAGCATCCAGTGTTCACAAACACAAAGCAAGGTTTAGACAATCTAAACCAGTAACTCGTTCTTCTCAGCATTTTGTCGAGTTGAACTCATCTGATTACGCAAATGCTGTCAACAACCAATTAAATTAAATATTCGAACCGCGCGATGCTTTCTCCATTTCGCGTCCACGTCACATCCGGCGCAGGTGTTCCACTGACGTCACAAGGCATTCGAAGGTACCCGTCAGGCTCTCTGATGTATTTGGTGGGTGCGTTGACGATGCTTGGCGGCACTAGGAGGGAATGGGAACATTGGGCACTCCATCAAATCAATGTGGTTTATTTGAAAAGAGCAACTACGCCAGACGTGTTTAACCAAAAACAGGATGACTTTCAGAAACACAAATCACCGGTTGCTTTCATAAGTCCCTTCTTTATGAAAGAAACCATTAACCTAAGGTTTAACGGCTGGCGTACAAATATTAATTTTATTTGACGCAATTATCAATCACATTTCGAAGTATACAAAGAAAGTTTATGAACAAAAACTCAGAGCGAAGAAATCTTGCTGGCATTCACTTGCGCAACATAAAAACATTTTTCCGAACCAAAGCACTTTATTAGTTTTTCTACTTGGTGGGCGCCATGTCTAAGTGACCATCACACAAGTGGGGAATTACCTTGAACAAAAAGGTTAATATCTCGTGCTGCATCTCCAGCTGGGTTGGTAACTTCACAACGATACACTCCTGTGTCACTCACAGAAGCTGAAGCGATGCGCAGCGAACCGGAACCAACCAAGCTTTCGTTGAAAACAAAAGGTGGTTGCGTTAATGTATCATCAACTCATTTATATAGAAAGATAAGGGAAACGCATGAGACCAAAATCTATAAACGTATTTTATCATGTCTGCATTACTCCACATCTTGCAATCCATCGCACGCAAAATAATCGACGTTTTGCGAACTCAAGCGCAAGAAAAATGTTTTCTTCCGGACTGAGAGCAACTCACCTGTAGGCTGGATCGCCACCGACAACATTGAGTACTTCACCGTTCTTCAACCAGGTTACTTCAGGTCGTGGAACACCGTTGACCTCGCAATCCAAGGTCACGGGGTAATTCATGGTCACTGTGACGTTGGTTGAACCGGGGTCGATGCTTGGCGGAACTGCATGGACAAACTGAAGCATCGTCAAAGTGAAAAAAATTGTTTCTAAATTACAAAACATAAAATCCAAATTTTCTGGTCGCAGTGACGCGGTTTTAAATTTTGTTGAAAAAGCTCGTGACGTACGATGATCCTACTTTGACTTGATCCATGAACCACGTACAATATTTCGAATTTGTTTGGTTTATTTGATGTCAACAAAAAAACAAATTTTTTTCAGAGACCCAACTTAACTGGGGACTGCACTTTTGTTACGTAATGCGTGCCATCTGAATGAGTATAAGGGGGGGAGACGACAGCAGAAGTGCAAACGTCCACCAAATCGACAAATTGAAACAATAGCACAGTCATTTTTTTTACCTTCAACATTAAGTTGAATAATTCTCCTTGCTGATCCGGCCCCATTAGACACGAGACATACGAATCTGCCCGAGTCCTGAACCTGGATGTTCTCCACAAGAATTGAACCCTTGTCCAAAAATTCATAACGATCCGGCGAGTTATCTTCGTCAATAACGGAGCTTTCTTTGCGCCACGAAACCTGGAAAGTTATCACATCAACTCATATTTGATTCCGTTGTGAGTAGTCGAGTCATTCATGTGATCACGTGGTCGATAATGGTCAATCACGTGGTCATATGAAAGAACATCTCCCCCCATGCCGTGCATCTCTCTAAAATCAGAGGACCATTCATTTTGCCCACAACCGCATTTCGCACACGCCGATACACGGTGACAAATTCTGGCTCATAAATTCGATAATAAAACTGCAAAAGCGTTGATTCAATTTGCTGCTTACGTTTTCTTCAAAACGCACAAGATTTTAAGTTTACTGTCGAAATGTCGCAATTGCCAGTAATGATCATTGACTACAGACAGACATTTGCATTGCATTTTACTCAAAATCCAAAAATTTCAAACCTCTGGGCACATATTTCAAGAACAAAAAGCCACAACTCCCGAAAACATTTGCCAAATCATTACCTTCGGTGTTGGCACACCCCGAGCTATGCAGGGCAGTTTGACCGAATCACCCAAAGAGGCTGTAATTGTTGTCGGTCCCAGGTCGATGGTTGGGGGCTCGAACACCGCTAGATTTATGTCTTGGGAGGTGGTGCCTGCAATATCAAGCAAAGTTTTAAAATGAATGTCGGTTCATATCACAAAACTTACAAAATTAAAACGTGTATGTCAATAAAATTGCGAATGTGCAAAGATTGCCTCCAGTTTTGGCGTTAATCATCAAGATCTTGGTGTAAACAGACTTAGCTATACTTTAAGGAAGATAATTACAATTTGTTTTATTTATTTGAACTTGCAAAAAATTTTTTTCTCGATTGTTAATACAATTTTTTCAACATTTGAAACCAGGGTTGCGTGGTCGGAGTCGTAAGGAATCGGAGGTGTTTGGGTGGAGTCGGATTTCTGACAACACTGGGAGTTGGAGTCGGATTTTTCTGTCCGACTCCAACTTCGGATGTCCAGTTGGATCTTTTTTTACATCACACTCATGAAATGGGAATTCTTGTTGAAATAGTACAATTTCTTTTGAAACTTTTGTTGAAACAGAGATTTCTTGCTGTGCACCACGATTTCCATTGATTTTAACATCCAAGTTTCATTCCCTTCATGTTGAGGAGTCGGAGTCGGGAGTCGGAGATTTTGGAAAGGCAGAGTCGGAGTTGGAGTCGGATATTTTACCTCCGACTCCGCAACCCTGTTTAAAACCCACGAACGTGAATTATATTAATTTGCGTTCACAAATTTCAAATATAAGCATCACCGAACCAAAGTGACAACATAACCTTACGTAATTTCGCTTTATAAGTTCTGTGGCAGTTTGATGAGTGTCTCAAACTCCATCAGTCGTTTCAAAACTGAACTTAATCACCTGGCTCACTTACCAGCAATATTGGTGGCGATACATTTGTACAGTCCACTCTCCGAAACTTGCACGTCGATCAGTTGAAGATACCGCCCAGAGTGGTCCAGCTGTGGTTGAACAAGAAACCAACAATATTTTTTAGAAACAGATGCTTTTCTTTTGAATTAGTTTCGCATGTTCCGAAACAATTTGCCGACAACCTTCAACTAACATTTAATGGGCCACGGGCGTGGGGCGTTCGATAAACAGAGATAAGTAAAACATCAAATACAATCTCAATAACGAGTTTAGCACAAGTGTTTGTTCTACATTTTCGTGATAAAACACTGGAACTTTCAAACAACAAGAAAATATTGCAACAACATCAAAATCAAACGATTTATAACGCTGTAAGGTTGAATACTACGGTTCAACATTTTACCATTCACAGGTGATACTTTTTTTGTTGCGTCCTTGTTCATAAGAATGACCAAGATCGAATTCAATAAATGTGGAATACACATGCATTCATGTCACCCCCAAGCATTTTAACCCAGTGTCGCTTCCTTTTTGGTTTTTGCGTCATTTTTATATATTTTTCGCATCATATTTTTCCAAGCGAGCAAAGAAGCAAAATCTCTTAATCAGCAATTTTCTGTTTTGCTTTTACAGCTGCACACAAATACTCACCGACTGCCCGTCTTTGAACCAGCTGAGAGTGGGAGGGGGNATTGCGTCAGATCTGCACTCAAGTGTGACGTTATCGCCTACGACAGCAGTGACGTTGCGGTCGTTGCTGGCAATCGTTGGCGGTATGTTGACTGTGACGTCATACTGCTTTTCAACTGTCCCAGCCGGTGACGTAGCGGTGCATGTGAATGTTCCTTCGTCCGACAACTTCAATGAAATTGTTCAGTAAAACATTCAACAGAAACAATAGTTATTGCCAATAACGAACTACGAAAATATTGTAAAAAGTATGTCAAGGANTTTGTTGNNACATCTCGGTGCTAAATCGTAAACAAACATGAAGGGACGCAGGTAATTCAGTTCAACGATGTATTATTATATTTCTATCGTCAGTTACACTGACTCAGATGCTTTATACTTATGAATTGTGAAGTTCGAGTGGAAAAATAAAGTGCAGTGTGATAGGATCGACCTGCTTGTGAGTCACCTCGAATCGTTGCAGAATCGTCATCATTGACTTGCTTCGGAAAAAAATTTGAAGCCGGGAAGTGTGGTCGAGTTCATTACTTCACAGCCAGAACACGGTTAACACAAAGGGAAACTTCTATTTTATCAAAAATCGAAATCTATCAGTATATTTTGCAAAAAAATCGTCTTTATTTTTAAGTGTATAACCAGTAACCACGGATGCTCTGCACCGAGATTTCGCGAACTGTAATAACAGTTGGCAATGTCTATGTCTTTTAGCGAATCACTGCATTCATCTCTAAGTCTACACACTAAAATCACTGCAGAACGAAGCTATCAAGTTGTCCTACAGATAACACACAAGTTGACCTGAAGCTAACTCAATGCATGGTGAAAAGTATGAAAAGTAAGGATTATGAGCATACAGGGAATAAAACTCAATGAAACATTTTTCACAGTATCTTCAAAGCAAAGAGTGACGCAAGCTGTTTGCAAAGCAATGCAGTACAGTGCGTGAGCTTGTTTAACTTCACTGACATTATTAATTAAAGTCCAATGTAAACAAGCATCCTGGACTAAGCTTCGCGGGTGAAATTATGAAATTGATTCATTGATTAAAAAAGATGTAGGTACAATACTTTCGAATAAACTTTTGAACACACTTGAAATGAGTCCAATGCTGGCATTAACGCAACTTGAACTTAGACAGCACGCAACTCTTTCAAACGGAAAGTATCAAAACCGTATGAACAATAACAGAGTTTTTTCCACTAGTTTGTCCGTGACTTGGCGCCTCAATCGTGAAGATATCGTAACACAAGATTCACTGTTAAGCAATAAACATGAAACTGAATCGAAACGTTTTCCAACAGCAGGAGAAAGAAACAAGCTTTTCCGAAAATTCAGAATTTTCGGCCTGATTCGTTTGCACATGTCGCGTGACATGCAACTCATAAACAAGATCTTCATAACTGACATGCTGTACCAACCTGAGCACTCGCGACAAAAAACCTCCGACCACTGTCCAAGACCCTGCTGCTGTCCACCACCGCCTGATCATCCTTCGACCACGTGACCACAGGCACCGGGACACCCGACGCGTCACAGATCAGTTCGATGCTTTCGCCGACGTTCACATTGATTCGATCTTTCTCATCAGAACCGTTTATGCTGGTTCGATCTGAAACCACCATGATATGTTTCACCATCCACCCTTGTCAGTGCGTTGCTGAGTAGAACTCGCGCTTTGCAATGGATGTTCAATCGCGATACAATTTCCATCGAACAAGCGACTTTTCTCAGCGATCTCGAGCGACTCATAGTGTCAGTGTTTTAATAAAAATTGTAATAGAATGTTTGGCAAAGTTCCAACAAAATATCCAGCTGGTGACCAGGCTTGTGCTTGCATTCCTACTCGATGTTACGTGCTTTGAGATTCTTAGCTGATTGCAGTTACAAGTTTGAATGCATTGGTGAATGAATTGCAGGCAAATAGCTCTTGTTTATATTTGAAATGTTCGGTTTAAATCAGTGGTTCTTAACCTTTCTATGCACTCGTACCCCTGAGCTTTTATAAAATTTTCTCGTACCCTTCGTCTTAAATAAAACAGTAATTGATAATAATGTAGTGCACACGGCTTCACAAGTTCTTTAACAACCGTAATAGGCTTTCTCTTCTTGGCACATAAGAATGCAACTTTGTTAAAATGCCAGCAATTATTGCTTCCCCATCGGTACAAATCCCTGCTATAGTAAGGTTCCACCACTATGAATCGTGCCTTTTTTGTTTTTGAAGGTATTGAAATTATTCCCAGACTGCCAGGGCCGGCCCTAGCAGATGCGGGGCCCAATGCAAGATCTGGGCGCGGGACCCCACTGTGCAGTGATTTTATGACGTCATCATGCTCAGTCAACAGTGTTACGATCGTGGTAGAGCGCAGATATCCAGTACAGCACTAACATGAGAATTGAGCACGTTTGCTAATGTTCGAGAGGAAATTTGCTAATTCTGAAGAGAGCGCTCTTTGTTGACAATGAAATTTATATGGCGTTTCTACTGAATT
>JGI24021J15306_10000115_pt1 | contig 41033 bp, 25 predicted proteins | sample Ectturendosymbi1_FD_15306 | JGI IMG/M metagenome (IMG submission 15306)
GAAATTTGAAATATAAATTACGAGTTTTGAAATTTTTTGCTGTTTATCATCGCTTTTTGAAATAGGCTTGAACATTTGCTTAATTGCCTATTGTGATAGGACAATACAAAAGCTTATTGAGATTTATCCCCCGCAGGGAAGGCCTATTGTGATGCAATAGACAGCACCAAAAGGGGTCCGCTAAGATCAGAAGGTTGAGAACCACTGAGTTAAAACAACGCATGTCCGACGGTTTGCGTCATTTGAAACAAGATTAGTGCTAAAACACTCGCCACGTTCCAGGCGCACATTATCTTGCGCGAATACACAAAGCGTTTTGTAGTTTTCTAAGAGCATGTTTCCGATTTGCAAAATGTTTGTCTTGTAAATAAACGTTGTACTGGGTTTAATGCTGTAGGTCGATTTAGCTACAATCACATGTCTTTGTAGAAAGGCTGACGAGAGTTTTTTCTTGTTACGAAGGCTTCATAAACTCATTGCGTCTCTAATGTATGCAAACTGCACTGATTTGCAACACGACAGTAAGGAGCAAAATACACATATCATTCAAGGTACCTCTTGTCCGACTGGAATTCAGCTGAGAAAGAAAGCTGCTCGTATTCTTGAAACGGAACAACGAAAACGTCTTCGGGATATTGATAAACGCAACTCGTTTGCGACGTCACAGTTTCTCTTTCTTGTTTCATCCATGAACGGAAGATTGGTGACTGGTTGAAATGACGAGGGGTGAGAAAAACTGGATCAATAAAGCCCAATCTACAAAAACATGGTGATCAGTTGTTTCGGATGGAATTTTGTTTTTTTGCTCGTATCTTTATGTGACAAGTAGGAATGCTTCATAGACAGTATATATATTTTTGCACAGGGACAAAATTTAAAAACGTTGCATCGCAAAAGTCACTCCAATTTTGCTTCTGTTATCAATTATCGCTCTATAAAAATGTAGCACGACTTTACCTTGCAGTGTGACTTTTGCTGGACTTCGTTCGAACCAGCCATTCCCGGTTGGAGTCACTATCCAAAACGTCCACTGCTTGCCCGCATGTTAGCTGCAAGGTGGCGCTGTCGCAACCAGAATTACAGTCTTGCATGACGTAATATAACTCTGGAGTCTGCAAGAAAAACAAAAGAAAACAACGTCTAGAAAAACACAAATGCACCTCGTGCAAAAAGAGAATAATTTGCAATTGCTGTAAAATTGCAGAACCGATAGTGCGAAGGTGGGAAAGGTGAACAACAACAACGTTTTTTGATTTTCGTGAAGAGAAGTTAACTTTCAAAAGTGGAAGCTTTTCAAGTAAGTTAAGACCATTAATTCGGAAATTAGATATTGAAAAAAAAAAACACTTTCAAGCACAGGAGAAACCCCTGATCCAGTTCGTACGCAACACTTCTAGAACTTCCACCAATGTCATGAAAAGATGTTATGAAGCACAGAAGGTTTGAGGGGAGACCAGACGATGAGCAAATGATTAGCATCGCAGTATTGCTGAAAACAACTCTTCGCTCACCATGCTTGATGCTCCAGTACTTTCAGTATCACTGTCAGAATCCGACAAACGATACACAGGAAGTTGTGAGGTGTTTGCAGCTGGGGCTCGGGACAATTCAGGGTCACGTTTTCTGATCGGTGCAGCAGCGTCACCTAGCGATGCACTGCTTGCTGAGGAAACTTCGGAGCTGCCGGATGACGTAAAGGTCTCGGTCACCTCTACACGTTCGACTACGCGAATCTCCAAGAACTTTCCACTTCCTGTGCAAGATGATGGCGAATGAGTGCGAGATATCGCAAAACGTGTGATCTGTTTGGGAGGAATTGAGGTTGTTTTTTCTGGACCGCAATTCTGGACCGACGATGCCGATTTCGTTGTCACTGCTGCCACGGTTTGTTTCGACACGAGGGGATGCAAAATCACTGGGGGTACCGTTTCATTTCTCCGCGTGTCAGATACGCTACTTACACCAACAACCTTTTTTACCCTTTGCTTTATTTGCGCGGCCGTGTCGCCCTCCAAGACCTCCTGCTTAATATCAAGTTTGCCAAAATTTCCATATTGTTATAAAGGCGGCTGCTGAGAAGTTGGAGATATTATTGCCAAATATCGGTATTGACAAGAAAACCAGCAATTGTTGAGTTTTGAAAAAGCAGTTGCTATCAGCCACTCATTACTCAGTTGTTGTAAGTTCTTATAAAATCATTTTGCCTTTGCAAAGATTTCTAATTATTTTAAGACGCATGTACAGAGTCGGAGACAATCTACCTTAGCATACATCACGGTGACCGAGGTAAGGTCAAGATCTTAAATGTTCCGAAATTTATCTGTAATGGTTTGCAGTACCAGATAGAGGTTTGATCAAACGTTTGTGTATAAATATGAATTAGAATTCTTTCTGCAAAATGTAGTATCCGCTACTCGCCAGATAACTTGGATTAAAGCCCGGATTATTTAATGATGTAAGTGTTGAAAAGTAGACNGTTGTTCAAAAATAACGTACGGTACCTACAACATATTAATCGTTTCTTGCATCCATCAATGTGAATAACTAACTGCTGACATATTGATGTGCTTCGAATTCTACTGCGTTTATGTTCAATTACATTCGGCAATTTCGTGCTTNTTAGAAGAAAAAGGCCAGGGAATACTTCATTGACTTTGTGTATTTGACGCACAATCACTTCCTAATTAGACAGTCGTTTGGTGTCAGCTCTGTGTGTTAACGATAAACCAGCTTGGGGAAGAGGAAGAAAAATGTTTTTGGAGANANAGAAAAAATTCCTGAAGATTGTACGGTGGGTATAACGGACGTANAACACGGACAAAAATATTACAAAAATTGTGGAGATTGAAGTTTTCATGAAAATTCTGTTTGTGTATTTCAGGGATCCTTTTACAAAGACAGAACGAAGTCCTTGACAAATACATTTCAACTACTTAGTGCTCAACAGTAACTAAATTTGCTCGCCACATTTCAAAGAAGAGTCTGTCACCAAACAACTTCATTTATGTCACGCAACACATCATCGATGTCGCGGTGTGAGCAGCTTAGAATGCCACTCGGATATTACGCCGTAAACTAAGTTCAACACACCTTGTCTGGAACTCGCTTCTATCCTCTGTTGCGCAAGGTGGCCAGACGTGATTCTCCTGGTTTCGTCATCGGTGCACAGTTTTTGATCCTCCTGTGTAGTAAAATGATCAGGGCATTCACCAGCATTAACAGGTGTCGGGGATGGCGGCGCAACGTCACCCGACAACATGGTGGAGGAAATTCTCATGTCTTCGGTGACGTATTCTTGATCGGGGACATTGCAGCTTGCTTCTTCAGTCTGCAAAAAATGATCCAAGGCACAAGTGGTACTGTTTTGATAACATTCAGAAAGCAAAAAGTGACATATGTCTGATACTATGGAGACTGGCATGGTATAGAAGCAAAACAAAACCTTTTGATTTCCTTCCGTGAATGTGCGAGCAAGGTCAACGAGGTCAGTGACTAAAGTCTTTCAAGAAAATCAGTTTGAAGCGTAGTGACTCAACTTCAGACAGTTGGTTCGTTGAAAAAAACACAAAAACATTATAAACTCACTTCGACCGCGTTTTGTGTGACTCGATGGAAAACATGGCCAGTCTAGTGTGAAGCTTATCACTGTAAACAGGTAAATTCTTAAATGTGTGTGACTGTGCATTTGCTTGAGGCATCTAACAACGTGCAAACTTTCGCTTTGGGATGCTGGAATTGTCATGTTTGACTTAATTGGACAAATAAAGGCCATGGCTATCGGAAGGGGGGTCAGGGGGACCTTGCCCCTGTATTTTGAAATTTCGCATTTTCTTATTAACAGTTTAGTGTAAAAATATTTTTCTCCTAGTATAGAGTTGGTAAAATGAAATTCGCCACTGTTGACCACTTGGAAAAAATCCTTTGGCCACTCCATGGAAAAATCCACTGTTGCCCCCCATCTCGAAACAAGTCTTCCGAAGCCTATGATGAAGGCCACGCAACGTTTTGTGCTTTGCCTGGAGAAAAAGATGATTGCAATCGACCATGTGTAGTAGTTCGAGCACGTGCAGTTTTAACATTGTCTTGAGAACTATCCGTGATGTACGGTTTTCCTCGGCACAGCAAAAAAATGCACGGCCATAACGTCGTCAGGGTTATGCTGCGCTTTTCACGTCCAAACAATTACCTTTCGACCAGAGTCCAGTGCAACATTTTTCTCATCCCTCGAAGATAATTGCAGCACTGTCGGACTGAGATCCGTCTTCTCTCTTTGAGAGTGATTTGAAGACGTACTTTTCACATGTCCACTGCTGTTGAGGGAGGAGCAGTTCTTCGTGTCGGACAACCTATGCAAGTCACGCAGCAGGTAATAACACATACTGGCCAATGACAGCACACCTGCAAAGAATCAGCATTACCACAATACAAAGTTCCGATAGCCGCATGTGAACTCCACCAAGCTCAGTTTCAGATTTTTGTACGCTCGAGCTTCGTAGAAGCCTAAATTCTTATCAATCTTCGACTATTTCCCTCACGTTTCGCGTTTTCTCAGTGGTAAAAATGAATGCTGCAAACTTGCCACATAAAACACCAGGTGCGTGTATTGGTTAAGGACCCCAGAAATTATCCTTCCCAGAAAAGATAATTCAGGAACTTAAAAATTTTTAGCAGATTTGCAAATGTTGGTATTACTACAAAGTTTGGTTACGAATAATACAGTTTATTTAAAAGTAAATACACACAAAAGACATCTTTATATTTTTACATCGTTGTACTTTCTTTTGCAATAACACGAAAAAAACATTAATTAGGCGTTTTGGAATGGCGCTGGTTTGAGTTTCAGTTTCTGAATTATGTTTTTTTTTCCAGATTTTGAATCCGTGCATATAGCGTCTACACTGAGCATCAAAAATACCGGTAGATCGCTTTGTAAGAATGTTTAGAATGGTTTGCCTTTTTACAATTTCTGTTTCATTTTTCTTAAGTCTTCCCGTTTTCCTCAAAATAACCAGTTAGGCTGTGCAGTGGGGCGATTGTGAGGAGGCAAGGTATTATTTGAAAGACAGTACGTTTTGCACTGGCAATGGTTTTAGAAATTGATGAAGAAAAGTGAATGATGTAATTCGTCCTTACTGGAGCGTTGACTTAGTTAAATCGTCATCTTCGTCGGAATGCAGAACAGCATCGCTTGTCTCGTGTATGCTCTGTAGCGCCGCCATGCATCCACTGAGCAGCTCCACGAATTCTTTGTCTTCTCGAAGGCCAAAACAAGGTACAACCTGCATATACACGCAAACCAGTGATGCTCCCAACGTATCCATCGAAATATTAACATATGTGCAGCTTGCCAAGCAATCTATTTCTAGTTATGTTGTTACACATTTTCAAAAATTCAGATTTTTTGGAAAAACGACAGTAGTCATGTGGTGTGCACGTCAGTGCTTTCGAAGTTTATCAAAACGCTAATATAAGTACTTTGATAAGGTCCTTCAGCACCATTGTCCAAAGCTATGAAAACACAGATTCCATGCAGTAAGACAAAATAAAAATAAATGTTTCTTGAAACACAAAAAATAACAGTTTGGTGTTGATGCAGGTGGGAAAAAGTTGTTTTGATCTGCATTGAATTAAAAGCAACCTGAAAGCTTTAACACCATTGCAGTTTGCGGAAGATTATCTTGGAGCAAGGCGATCAACGAAGAGTGCTATTTGCAGAAACCCTTTTCACACTGGTATGATGAATTGAAAGCCCTTACATCAGCATTGTCATAGCCTCAACACTGAGCTGTAGCTCTTCATGGACGTACGTGAGGCTTGTGGTATCAAGATAAACAACCTTCAATAAATTACCTTTTTTTCTTCAGATCCACCTTCTGCGGGTTGTCCTTCGAGCGGATTGCCTGTTGCAAAATATGTGTAACCGTTAAATCTGACTGAGGATAAATTACTAAGCTATTCCATAGATTTATACTCGAATTTGGCAAATAGTTTATATACAAGCGCTAAAACAAGGAGCAGTCTCAAACTTTACTACACTCACTATGCTCTGATACAACGAACTCAATACATGTGTATGAACACATCCGACAACAGGAACTCAGGCCATTTTTCCCACGTTTCAAAACATAGAAGTCGTTGAAGTTTTTGGTGAGTGCATCCAGGGGTAGACAGTAGAATTTAAGGGCCCGAGGCAAACGCTCAGAAAAGGGCCCCAAAACATCGCCACTGCGTAAGGTAGATGTGGGACTAAGTGGATAAAATAATTAAATTTGTTTCACATTTTAATTTATCAACTACATTCACGAACGTGATATACATACAAATGCACAAAATTTTGTAACGTTCTGAAGCTGGACACTTGGAAGCTGCCTACATTTGGCAATGACACTAATTTCTTCAAAAAAAAGCAAAATCAGTGTACAATTCGTCATGCACTGTTTTGTTAACATTGTTACCAATACAACTAAACAATCTGTGTGAAGTTAAGAGAGCTGAGGTTATATTAGATTTAGCAGGGAAACTTTAACATACCACACGAGCCTAGCTTAAAAAAGGGTTCCTATATTTTGCACATTATATACAACAACTTTATTCGCTGAAAGCAAGTTACATTTTTTATTTTGTCTGAGAATTCGTTTCTGCGTGAAAGCGCACTGCATGTTGTAAATTCTTTGAAGTCATTTGATTTTAAATTGTTTTTTGTCAACACATTAAAGTTGTTGAGTGGCGCATTTGCACATAATTTTTGCTTTATTTTGAAAAACAAATGTATGACTTGCTTCGGAGCTTGTGAAATGTGGCTCTAGAGCAGTGATTCCCAAACTGGGGGTAATATGCGATTCTTCGGGGGGTAACGCGGAACCAAAACCGCAATATTGTTCTGTGTTATGAACGATCACTGTGAAATATTGAGGGTAATAAGACATAATTGCTACCCTTGATTTGGGTAACGGCTTGAACAAGTTTGGGAACCACTGCTCTAGAGTGTTTCATAAGCTTTTTAACAAAACAATGCAAAAACTAAGTGCGAAACTCTCGAAGGAGATCCGAAGGAGACCCATGGCAACTTTGAAAAAGGGAGACCGAGGCGACTGCTTCGTTTGTTTCCCCTAATATCCAATCCTGATTACATCCCTAGATGGTTTCGGCAAGTTTCGGTCAGTCGTATGCGTGCAAGAGTTTTTTATTTATTAATTTATTTGTGACAGCTAATGCTTGCTTGGTGCTATCCATCGATGCATTTGTTTTTCAAAGATATCCGATGGTACTTTTTAGTGGAATTGATTTCATGGTTAATTATTATAAAGTGGATTTACACTAACTTGTTTCCCAGGGAGATCTTAGGATCTTAGGGGTAGCGCTGCCAAAGCCTGGAAACCTGGGCGCCCATTTTTGTACTGCACGAAACAAACAGAGATCTAGAACTCATTCAAACGCTTACTGTTCTATTTTACGGCAGCACGAAGTTTGCTAATTTACACAAAACTGGTTATACTGAGATGAAATCAAATCAAAGAAACTTTCTCAGTTGTTGTTGCATCCAATTGCTTACTCCTAAGTCCTACCGAAATCTAAAACGAGTCATCACTCACTAGCATCTTGAAGAGGTGGTTTGGAGATATTGTCAGTGTCTTCTTCGGCAAGACTTTCTACGGGCTCATCGCGAAATATCTGCTGGGCCAGTTGCTGGCTAATTTCGTCGCTGGAAGTGGCAAACGCCTCCTGCTGCTTTGATCGGTGCGACGTGCAACCACTCAGCTCACTTGTGCTTGGCTCTTGTTGTCCACCGTTTGCTACTTCATGTTCAACTTCGTTAGCTTCGGCAGAAGTTGGACTCAGCTCGTCCCAGTCGACCAAGATATCTTCGGTTTGCTCAGATGACAGAGATCCTGCAATCAGACTAGGGCAACTGGACACCGTGCACAGTGACTCCGTGTCCCGGATGTCAGCCTGATACGTCATGGGCAAGACTAGGTTCAGCGGTGGTGAATCTTCTCGCGAAGCTGGAGAGCTGATGAATTCAACGAGGTCGGGCGATGGTACGGGCGTTGAAGAGTAAGTTAACGACACGTCGTCCTCGTCACTGTGATCATTCCACTGACCAAACAGATCGTCATCTTCTGCTCTTGATCTTTTTGCAAAAGAAGAACAAATCACTTGGTTTGGTTTTACGAAGCGTGCGTCTTTAAGTGAAGTTCTTGCGTTGTTGCACCCAAACGTCTCACGCACGTCAACGTAGACTGCTGTGATGTACTGGTCAACAAACATCCTCCGTTCTCTGCACACGTTTCCAAGCAGACAACAATTATAAAAACATTTCTTACCCATCATTCCCTCCCTCATCGGCGTCCAGTTGTGCTTGCAAAGCTTTTACGTTGAAAAATCCGTCATCCGACTCTTCTTCGCTTCTGATGGAAACAAAAAGCATTTTCGAGTAGCAATAAATAAAACAAAACAATACGACCACAGCAGATAAATTCGAAACATCGGACTCTGTCCATCTGTGGCGATGTTGTTCTTCCTTGGAAATGGAAAAGCTAAACTTTTGATCAAAGTCTTTCTGCAAAGCGACGCAGTTCCAGGCACATGGATGCATTTTTTTCACGTCACACAGTTTTTATAAAAATGATGTGATAACAAGGAAGCTAAGCGATAAGGATGAGATAAAAGGGATCAATTTGACGACATCCAATGTTCTAAGTGGTCGCAAGCGACTACAAATTGTCAATTTAAGTAGCTGTTCAGAACCTTTTGCTCATCAATCGAATTACATCTTTGAAAAACAAGATTTTTTCGATTTGCTGATGCATAAGATGCTTGCGTTAACGCAATACAGCGCACAAGCCTAAGCTGTTGTACTGTTCTTCCACTCATGCAAGAAGCTCTAGAGTAAATGAACGCTCATACCCAAACAGCGACGATCCGGGATTAGCGCTGACGTATTCCTCGTCATCTGTCAACAGCGATTCGTTTGCAGTCTCGTAAGCATCCGATACAAAAGATATAACACTTGGTTCTCTCAGCACGTAATTGCTTTCACTTTCCCGCCACCTGCGTCCGGTACAAATACAGAAACAAACAATGAGGATATTCTAGTAGTTGCATGTTGCCATTGTTCGTTTTCTTTGAGAATATGATTACAAACTTTTCACAAGTCAGTAGTTTATAAACTTCTTTACTTAACATCTACCAAAATAAGCCAAGCGACGACTCCAAACCGCGAAGTGTCAGCAAATAAGTTCAGGGCGTATCAGCAAAACCCGTAGACGTAAAAGACTCTTACAGCAAAGCGGGTTTGTTAACTATCGAACGCAAGCTGCATACGCCACAGAAAACGTCGTTGGCCAACGTTATACAAAGTCCACAGCGACACTTACGCCTACAGCAAATTGTCCAAGTTTATATAAGATGAGAGTTTCACTGTGCTTGGAAAAGAGAACAAAAGCGCATAAAAAGCATTTAAAATCAATGCCTAAACAGTAAAACGGTTTTGCTTTCATAGAGCACGCAAGACGTGTGATTGTAAAATATAACCATTGGCTTGATCCATGGAGTCAGGTGGTGCCTGTTATCGATGTTATCAGAGAAAAAACGGTCTGACTCCCAGATATTGGCAAATATTCTGGACATAGAGCAAAATGTTTATTTGCGTATTTTTCACTAACATCTGGAGATCCACAGGCTTGTCTATGGGAATAGTATTCGTATGAGATGTGACAGTGGACTTCAAAATTTTCCCATGTCTCATCGTAAGTAATTTTAATGCCACATAGTACGAATTTTCTGAAGTTTAATACCAACGCTATATGCTCACAACACAGTACGTAGTAGACGTAGAAGCGCAGTGCCATGGCCTGATGATGTGGGGCTCCCAAAAATAAGGTTGCTGGGACCTATTTAAGGTGCAATTAAAAGAAAGGTTACCCAATTTTCATTGTTCCCTTAGTTGAGGAATTTGGGGTGCCTTTGCCCAGGCTCTTTATAGGTGACATGTGATTCGCCAGAGTAAGCGTTGATTTCGTAGCGGCAGTGGTAGCGTCGACCTGGTCGAGCGGGGAAAACTCTATTATTGCTGTTGCGGGGAGGGTTGTCGGTTCGACTCTCGCTTTGATTGGCTCAGGGCGACGCAGCATTGTGGCTGCAACAGAGACTAGGCATGAGACATGCACATGACATAACGTACTGTACTTCGTACCACTAAAGTAGTTTTGTGGGAACCCCATGGGATGGGACAGGCACAAATCGCCGCGGGATTGCACAGTAACAAGCGTCACATAGACACGCCTGATGATCTAATTCCTCCAATTCATTTGTCTTCCCCAACACTATCAATTAATTCCAATTTCATGGATCACAAATAACGTGAGCGCGAATTCCAAACATTGTCATGGTGAATTACAAACACCAAGACTTGTGATTCACAAGTATCCTGATCGTGAATAACCAGCATTGTGATTAAAAATTGCAAACACTCTACTTTCGTTCTCTGCACACGGAGAGCAGTTTTACAGAAAACTACAGAAAAGGGTTCCAATCTTCAAACCGCTATTTTGCTTGGGGCTTCAGTTTTCCAAACGTTCTCTTGGTCTAACAGAAATTCAATCGCTGATGAAAAACTCAGCTTACCTTTCCGTTTCTCCATCATGCGACTGCTCCGTTTCTGTTGTTTCGAAAGTCACTGCTCGTTTCTGACCCAATTTCGTGTCCAAAATATTATCAGAGTTTTCGTCCGTTGTCTGTAAACTTGCTTTCAGAGTGCAATGAGCCCTTTCTGTGGGCTTTTGTATGGGATCCATTGTCTCAGATGTGTGGACTGGAGTTCCGCTCATTTCGCATGTCACCTCGACATCAACATAGCTACTCTGATTTTGTTTTTCTGAGGAGATGGAACTTCTTTGAAAGGATGAGTTATCAGCATGCTGCTGCTCTTGCAGGTCTGTCTCTTGATTTAGATGACCCTGTTCTGACTTTGTCGCGCTTAAACTTGCTCGGCTTTCGGACGCTTCGGGAAAACGTTCGATACCTTCTTCAACGGCATGATCATCATTGTGTTCTTGAAGCTCGGCTTGTTGGTCAGAACCAGTGCTTCCTTCGGTTTTCAGTTCTTTGTCCGTGGTTAATTCAACTTGGGGTTCGATATAACAGGCAATCTCTCGCTCAGTTCGGCTTGACATTTTATCAGTAAAGTCACTGTTGGTGTCCAGATCACCTTCATTCGTACCATCCACTTCTTTATCCAGATGTGCTTTACCTTCACCTTCTAACAGTGCGACATGTTGCCTTGCAGAAAACTGGAAACAATTAGTGTGTTTCTCATCGAATGTAGAGCAGTGATGCTCATTGCTATGTTTAACACTGTCAAGTTCTTGAGCAGACAACTGTTGTAGATGCGTGACTAGGTTTTCCTCACCTAGAAAACTGTGCGTTGCTGTTTCCGAAATATCTGGAGTTTCGCTAGATCCTGGTTCGGTTAAAACTCCAGGAATCTTTCTGCTGGTAAGAAGTTTATCTTTAGAAAGTGCAGTTACGTGGTCAATATCTACCTCTTCTTTCTCTTCTTTTATTGACACTTCAGGTGACTTCCACGATTCTGCTTGGTATGCCTCCTCAGAAATACTCGAGGTCAGCTTTTCCTTCTCTGCACTTTGTAATTGAAACGCGGAGTTCGCTTCATTTTCGTACTTACTTTGCAACGACTGTTTTTCCTGAAGGGTGTCCGACTGGTCTGCAGTCCGATCCAAATTGGACTCATTTTCGACGCTGCAGACCCTCGCAGCCAACGATTGCAATTGAGCGGCAAGGTTTACCTCTTTATTGGTGGCTTTTGCTGGCGATGTAGATGTTTCGCAAACTTCGTATCCATCAAAAACCATGTTGAAGTTTGCTGTACTTACACGAATTGTCGACAGTTCTGAATGGCTGTCTTGTTTGCCTCCAACGTTTTGAACATCGGTTTCTGAAACGTGTTCGCTTTGTTTCGAATCTGATTTCCGCTGAGTACTATCTTCACCCAGTTCGTCGCACGCAAAGGATTCTGCGATGAATTTGAGATGAGACAAAAACTTTTCGTCAGAAAGAACTGTGTGACAACCTAAATGCTGCGCGTCCGTTTCTGTGACATTACCAAGAGGAGACGTTGAAGTCATTTCGCCCTCAGTGGTATCTTCGGTAGGTGACTGTAGATTTGCAACATTGATTGCTTGTTTGTTTAAACCACTTCCAGGCACGTCTGTATGCAGCTGCCCGAAAACGTGCGCATCACAATCAGAATCATCCGAAAAATCATTCGCTGTCTTGTGCCCTTGAACAGCAGACTGCAGGTGCATAGAAAGCGCTTCCTCATCATGCAGGTGCAGTTGTGTGCTGACCTTTACTGAATGCATTACATGCTCACTTGCGTTAGAGCCTTCTGCGCTGACTTTGTTCTCTGCGCCATCGCAAGCAGTGGAGTTTTGGTCAGAGACAAGACTTGGTTCAGTTTCATGTGACTTTCCCTCGTGATTATCTGTGCTCTGTACGGAAAAGTACGATGAGATGAGATTTCCCAAATTGTCACAGTTCGATTGTTTTCGCCACCAACGGTTGTCGCATGAAAGACGCTCCTGGCAGTAGGAAATATCCCCAGAATCGCTAGACGCTGATTGGAAATATGCAGCTAGGTTGATTTCGTCGTCGTGGAATCCAGTAAGACCTGTGCTTGCACTCGGAAGGACTTGTCCAAGTGCTTCAACGTGAAGGTTGAGCGATTGCAAATCCGTCGTGATGCTTTCGCAACCCACAAATGTTTCTGCTGTTTGTGATCCAGGATCCTGAATTTCTGCTATTGCTTCTTGACGTGCTGAAGCAGAATTGGATCTGACAAGACCCTGCGTCTGAATGGATGACCGCATGTGTGCAATCAGGTCATTTGTGCACCCATGATCGCTTTCCAAGACTTGCAATTCAATCTCACCTTCCTCACTGGATGAAGCCACACAGGAGTAACCAGCGAATTCATCCTGGTTCAAAGCATTTGAAAAGTATTGCTGGTTCAGCTCATCCGACGTCTGCTTTTCTGCCTCATTATCGACAGGTACCATACTAGTTTCAGCCGATGCAGCCAGTGACTGAAGGTGAGACGCCAGGTCATTTTCATCAACACTGAAAGGTATATTGACTTCATCCAAAGTGTTTTGTTTATCGCAGTCATTGGTTCCCAAAGAAAAAAGAACAGTCTCTACGTTATCGAGTGTTCCAGCACTAGACTGCAGGTGAGTAACGAGATCATCCTTGTCGAAGTCAGCAACTGTTGCAACCTTATCGTTACAAGCGTTTTTCGATACGCTGTCTTTGTCTTCACTGCACGTGCTTGCACTAGCGCTTAAATACGTCACCAGATTTTCTGAACTATTCGAATCACGTTTCATAGGTTCTGGGGGTTGCAGCAAACCTAACCGTTGTTCATCATTCCACGTGTCCTGCGGCCCAGTTGTGTCAGACTCCGCGTTGTTCGTGAACTCATAAACCGATTGCAAGTGGCCAATAAGATCATCGTTTTCGGCAATTGAGTTTAGCTGCTCTTTTTCCAACTCCGTCGCTTCCAAACTTCTGTATTGAGGACGATTTGGCTCGAAACTGGACTGCTCGTGGTTGAACGTCTGAGCCGCCGATTGTAGATGAGAAACAATGCTTTCTCTGTTATCGTGTTCACTAAATGACGTTTCGTTGGACAGGGCTAATTTCATGCCATCGGCTTCATTTATACACGTGGTCTCTTCGCTCTCAGGACTTTGGACTTCCAATCTTGACAGGTTTTCTTCGTCATCAAAGCCAATCGTTTGAGCTTCCGATTTCTGAATCAGCTTCCCATTAAATTCTAACCCGGAACAAGTGTCGTTTTCCAGTTCCTGCTGTTCAAAAATCACTGACTGCAAATGAGTTGTTAGGCTTTCTTCGCAACCAAAGCTATCGGCTGAATTACAACATGGTTCGTGCGACACTCGTGGCTGAGTTGCAAGTGAGTTAAAACACAACGTTTGCGCATCATCAACAGCAAGCCAAGCCGCAGACTGCAGATGCTCAGTGAGATTCCCCTGTAAATTCAAATTATCAAGTGGTTCAGATGAGCTGATGGCTTCCAAATGAGTGCTTGCACTTTGTGGATAGCCGGTGTCACTGACTTGAGAATCCAGACGAACAGCGAGGATCTCATTCATCCCAAACTTTTTCTGGTGAACGGAGGAATTTATCTTTTCCATGGATGTTGCATTTTTATCGAGGGCCGTAGTGGAGTTTTTACTTCTAGTTGCTTCCTCCTCGGGAAAATTAACTTTAACAGACGTTTCTTCAACCTCATTCTCATCTACAGCTTTTTTCGGGTGCAACAACTGCAACAGATGGGATTCACACAGATGTTTGTCAGCGTCTGAAATCGAATCAACGCCAGTGGTAACTTCGGAAAGAGTTTGAAAGTTCACAATCAGATCTTCACTACTCTTGCGTATTTCGGTAGTGGCTAAAACGAGGTTATCACTCTTTCTATCGTTGCGTTCATGAATAGAATCACCCACATTTGCTGTTTCAGCATATGATGCAACACTCTTGGCTTGACCTAGGTCATTGCGGCCTCCGTTCTCGCACGCAACGTCCTCTGCTTGTTCCTCAGAATGCTGCTGAGCTTGTGCAAATATTTCGGAGAATCGCGAACCATTGTCCAATCTCAAAAGGCCATGATCTTGAACGGATGACTGCAAATGTGTAATGAGATCATCATTCCAATCGTAATCATTTTCCAGCGCGTGCTCTACTTCGTGTTCAAAGGATTCTTGACGAGATTCAAGGCGAGCAGACTCTGACCGGAGATGTAAAATTAGATCGTTTTCACCATCAAATAGACGTTGTGATCTTGGCACAGTCTGTGGTTCATCACTGTTGCGGCTTTCCGGAGTAAGAACCACGTTTTTGACGTCACCAAATGCTAAAACGTTTGACTGATCTTTCCTTGCAGCGAGGTCTTCTTTGTTGTTGCAGTCATAAATTTCTGAAACTTTCTCGTCACTAGCGAATTTTGGCAAAGTCGTCACATCATCGTTTTCACAGCAGAGTTTACAAGCCGCAGACTTCAGATGAGTGACCAGGTTTTCGGAAATATTTGAACCGCTTCGCGAAAACTTGAGAAGCTGTCCCTGCTTATCAACGCATTCGCTACAGGAGTCAGTATCACCAGACACCGCATTATTCGTGGACTCAGAAACTGTTTGTAAGTGACCAACGAGATCATCTCCTTTGTCGACCGTTTTTATAGCTTTTTTCTCCAACTCACCCCTTTCTATATGGATAAGAGTTGGCTTGAAACAAGATTGTTCGCAACTGGCCGAATGGGCCGATACTTTAAGATGAGAAACAATGCTTTCTTCGACAGCGTTCTCCTCTAACGATGTTTCTTGATTGTGGGTTAGTTTCAACCCATCGGTTTCCACACGAGCAGTCTTATCATTTCGAGGCATCTGATCTGCTGACTTTAGGTGGTCTACTAGGCTTTCCAAGGGCTGTTCTGGATGCTGGAATGGCTCCTCATTAACTTCGCTTCCAATATTTTCTTCATGTTTTGTCTCTGGTTGTTCAACCATGGATTTTAATTGACCCACAAATGTTTGCTCCACAGGGACATCATCTTCTGTGGTTTCCCGCAATTCGTCCATCACCTGTGATTGCTTTTCAATTGATTTTGAAGCCACATTCTGAAGATCATGATCCACCAGCAGATGTCCTGTACGATTCTCTTGCAAAATGATGTTGTTAACTGCTTCAGATGAGTCGATAACGTCCGGAGTGGTTTGGCTGCTGGTAAGTTCCGGATCAGAGATGATATCTCCAACTTGTAATTGCATATAAGCAGAGATACTTTCATCTGCGTCACCACTTTGTTTCGATGATGTTAGAGAACTCATTTCGTTAGCAATTGTTGCATGTTTATTACAACTAATATTTAAATTCCCACTTTCGGTTGCGTCTACATTCGGGAGAATCAGTTCGACGTAGTTTTCTGCATCATCCTTTTCTTGTGCATGTTCTTGTTGTCTTGGAAACTGTGTCGGCGAAAAACTTTTCGGAAAGCATTGAGAGGCTTGGTTCGATTCAACCTCGCTTACAACATCTGCAAGGGACTGGAAATGAACTTCAAAACTCTCGGTGTCATTGCACGTCTTCGTCGTGATATCGTCAGCTTGCGGATTTGCGTCAGTTAAATCCGACATTTTTACACAAGCACCAGCATTAAACGGAGGCGATAACTCACTGTTAAAGATGTCACTGAGTCGCTTCGATAACACTGTTTTATCCAGAATTTCATCGTTTCCATCCTGACTTTTGTCATATGTTTGATGCACATGCTCACGAGTGCTAAAATCAACAGAATGTCGTTTTTGCGATAATCTTTTTTCTTCCGTCAAATTATCTCCTGATTCGAGCGGTTGACTTACATCCACCTCGCTCTGAACCTTCGCTGGAGAAAAAAAACCTTCTCTTTCGTCAAGCGCGGTTTGCAAACGAGAGGTCGCGCTTTCATCGAAATGTGTCATCGGATCACACGCAACATTTGAAGCATTGTAAGGTGGTTTTGAGTCTTTTGACAGTAAACCTGGTCGAAGACGACCGGCAGCATTCTCATATCCTGCGTCTTCCGTTGATGTGCTTTTTACACGACAGCCGGAACCATTCGATAAATCGCAATCTAGCGTTTCAGAAACGTGTAAAATGCAAAGAGGTGTATTCTCTTCGTCCATTTCACTAGTAAGTCCACCAAAATCATCTTCACCATAATCTGTAGGCACTGGTGGTGTGCAAATGACAATGGTATCTTTGCCTTGTTCGGCGTTCATTTCATAACCAGTAATACGCAGTTCAGAATAGTTGTCGTTGTCAGCAAATTTTCCACTAAGCTCCATTTGTTCAAACGTGGACGCTGGTATTTGAAAGTGAGTCGTCAAACTACCTTCATCACAAATACCTACCGCTGATCCTTCGGTATCATCTCGCACTTGCATTCCTCCGATGTCTGCTTCTTCTTCAGAGCCAGCTGCCTCAATCTTATCCGCATCAAGCGCTTTGGCTGCGGATTTCAGAAACGAGGCGAAACTGCAATCTGTATTCTTGTCTGTAAGAGGTGAACCTGAGCATTCAACCACTTTTTCACTTTGCTGAGAGTCAAAAAGAGATGAACTGCGTGTGACGTCACGCTGAGTTTCTGCGTCAGTGAAGCATGACGTCACGATCGTTTCACAGTCAGCATCAGAGCTGGAACCGTAACTTGTTTGTTCATTCCTTGGTGCTGATTCTGGTATGTGCCTCTCTAGAAGTCGTTCAACAGCGCCAGTCACCTCAGACCCTTTGTCATACACTTGCTCTACTCCTCCAGACAGTCCGTCGGGATTTAAGTGTTGTGGCAGAGATGACTCAGATCCTTCTGCCGTTGCAGCAAGATTCAAGCTCAGCGACCCTCGGTTCAACGCTTCACTGTAATCATGTTCGGCGCTTTGCAGAAGCAGAAGTTCACCTGACTTATAATCGCCAAGTTGCGTCATGGCGGAACCGATATCGGTACCTTCGGATCCACATGGCAACACAGTGCTGTTGCAACACTCGCTCTTCATTACTGTTTCTATGGAGTCTACCTCCGAGACAGATTGCTTTTCGATGAAATCAAGTTCATTTGTTTCGTTCCCAGTTTGAAGAGTTTCAATTGACCAAAACTCAGCACTGAAACTTGTTTCTGGTTTTGCTGGTTTCTGCAAATATTTTGCTTCTGCAAGTGTTGGTTGTTGCGAAGTAGCCACGTTTTCGCAAGCTTCGAGCACACCAAAGTTGCGATCGACATCGAGATTTTCCGAATTAAGCACTTGATCTTGAACAGTAGGCTCTTCATTATCTGTGCAATACACGTCCATTGCTTCAGACTTAAACTCGAATGCTGTATTTTCTCTTGAATCGTTAAATTGTATGTCGCATGATCGACTTTCAAAAACGTTTGCTGCTGGTGCCAAATGAACTGGCGCTTTGTCACCAGCTTCTGAAAACCCACGTGATTCTAATCTTTCCTCGCTACTTCCTACTCCAACCGAACGTGCATCGCATTCCACGGAACGAACGGATTCAACTGCAGCCTCAAAATTTCCAGTGGCAAGAAAGCTTTCAGTTCCAGCTTTTTCTTCTGGAAACTGCCCAGCATGCATTTCTTCGTTCAGTGACTCGGACGTTGAAAACTCAGGAAGCGTTTGATCAAAACTCAGAAGGTCAGTGACGTCTGTAACGCGAAGAACATCATCGGGAATCCAAACATTCCTTTGCGTATCTAACAATCTTTCTGATTCTTCCGGGACATCAAGAATGCTGGCAGCAACGTGGCTTAGAACCAAAACTGACTCTTCGCGGTTGAAAGTTGATTCCACCTCCTTGGTGCCATGTGCCAGCATCGAGCGCGGCTCCATCGATAAACTGGAGTGAGCTTTTTCAAACAATTGACATGCTGTCTCAGGTTGAAGGAAAGCTTTGTCTTCCGGAAAAGAATTGCTCCTGGAAATTCTAGAGAGGAATTTCTTCTCTTCCGCCGATTTCATTTCAGCAAAATTCAGACCTTCACCGCTTACACGCACCTGGCCAGTTGACGGCAGATTTTTTATTGATTTTGCCGCATCAGCATTCTTTCTTTCCTCGTGCTGGCCTGCTTCCCAAGTTTCTTCATTTCTTATTGCCATGCCCAGTTGTCTCTCAGCAAAGACAGTCGCGGGGGCATTGTCGGCCGGTTGCGACACCTGCTGGAAGTTGTTGATATTTTTGTCTTCCACAGAAATTGAAAGCTGAACTACCTCTTCTTGTGTAGTCAATTGAGAAGGTTTGACCTGCTCATATATTTCTGTTGTGTCAGTTATTCTTTGCCGAGTGTTATCTTCTTCGTAGTCAAAGCCTTCATCGCTCTCTTCATTTAACTGTTCCGCAATTCTTACCTCGGACTCAACGCAACTTTGCCACAGACAGGTCGCACCAGAGGAAATTGTTTCGTTCAAAGTTGAACTGTCTGCGAAGCCCGTGAGGCTTTCATCTATGTTTTCAAAAAGAAGCGAAGCAGAATTATTAAGTTCTGAAGGGCGTTCAGAATCGGTTTGTTTTGCCAAATGTTTCAATCGCTGACTTGATTCTAAGTCGGCGTCTCGGCCGCATGCATCGTTAACCAGCATCTCACTTTCAGAAAACTTGATGCCGCGATCCAGGTGAGAAACGGAGCTTTCTTGAACAGCTGCATCATTGCCAGCTCTTGGTTTGGGGGCAACCAAGGCTTGTAAACTTGCATCTACCTCAACAACCTCAGTTGTTGACACGTCAGTAATATCATGTGAAAGTGGTCTCGGTCGTTGAGTTTCGGCACATTCCACGTTGCCCGCAGAACGTACTACTTGGTATGATTTAGATTTTAGATCAAGTTTTTCCAAAACATTCCCGTGCTCTGAATTTCCTTCTTTTTTTCCAGTTTCATTCATGCTTTCGGTGAAGACATACATGGCGTGATCAATCGCAGAAGAATAAGTACCGCTATCGTGGGCACTGCGGACAGTTCTTTGCGAAATTTCTTCGTCGCAACTGTTCGATTCAAATTCTTCATTTCGATCAGTGTCAGAAAAGTTCCTGTCGTCTTCGTCTTCTTGCAAAATGTCAACAACACAATAAGTAGAAACTTCACAGTCGTCAAAATCTGTGACAGTGCAAGAGTAAGTTGCCTGGTCGTTAGAGTCGCAGGATATAATGGTGAGGACATGAAGAGTTTCGTCTGCTGTGATTGAGTACTTCGCTGACTGGAGAAAGAAAAATAAGACAAGAATATGGTCGGTAGATAGTCAATACCAGGGGTAAGCAAACCTTGTCTACGGAGAGCCACACTGAAAATTGTATTTCTACCGGGAGCTGCATACATTACATATATTACATCCATAATCGCTTAAAATCTTTAACAAAAACTTTTACATTAGTTAGCACAAAATGAAGGTAACAATAGTCATTTCCGGTTGAGTAAAAATGCAGTTTCGAATGAAATGTGTGGAATAAAATCTCGAGAATTCTAATCTCATGGATAAATTACTTTAAAATATGTACTATATATCTACGCGTGGAATGTCCTCGCGGGCTGCATGCGGCCCGCGGGCCATAGTTTGCCCACCCCTGGTGTATACCAAACGCACGTAAGCAAACACGATAACACACTAATTAAATTTTTCGCAGTGTATTCTTGACAAATAACGGGAAAAGGAACCCATTGTTGCCAACAGTAACCTATCGCTGATTTTTTGTTTTTTAAAAAAAGTCTGTTTATTGATTTTTCCGTCAACGACTCCTGAATACCTTTAGAAAAAGGTTACCGTCTACAAAGGTTTCCTGCAGAGATCGGCAAAAACGCGGTACGTGCCTTTGTTGAAAGCGATATGAACTCTAGATGTTAGCGAGACGCATTCGGCAAGTGTACCTCATGGATAGAAATACTGTCCTTGAGCCACTGAACCGATTTGCAAGCTTTCGAAACTTCGCATTTCAGCACAAGACAATCGCCGATGACGACTTCAATGTCATCCAGTTCTTGAGTGAAGACCACAGGCAATGGCCGCACGGTAACTTTGCACGATGTCGCGATGCAGTCAACGGCGCACCTTCATACGCGAAAAAAAGTTAACCAGAAAGTCCCTGAGACATATAACCACAGCAGCCACGCACACTGAACCTTCTCCAGACATCAAGAACATTCGTCAACCCGGTAAGCTTGCCTAAAACGGTGATTCTGCTTTGTTTTTTAGAGTAGGGCTTGCTGTGGCTGTTCGGCGTGTAACGCTTTTCGCAATACGTCGGTTAAGTCATTATTTTCTACCTGTACGTTCCGCGGTCGTCAATCGCCACGTTGTCGATCACCAGTTCCCGGGTGCTGTCGTACGAATAGAAAGCGACGCGGTCTTCTGCAGCGACGACCTCTTCCTCGTCTCGCGTCCAGACTGTTCGGCTGTTGCTGAACCTTGACAGCTGAAAAGGAGAGATTTTTCAAATCCTCTCTGTGGTTTTTAATGAAAATAGAGATACCTTGGTGAAGACAAACACTGCTAGTGAGACATATTTTTATGATATCATCAAGGCAATCTGCCATACGGCAGGTCTCTCATGGCACCCCTCCGCCATTCTTCTCTGTCCTCAGCTCTTCTTTTCATTTGTGCATAAGTGCCAGTCATGATATCATCTACCATTTTAATTCTTTACCTTCCTCTTGGGCGTTTTCCCTTCATTCTACCTTCCAGCACAGTGCGCAGCATATTATCATGTCTCAGAATATGACCAATCGATTTTTTCTTTTCCTAATTTCCGATAGCAAACTCGTTTTTTCTTTTACAAGATTAAGGACCTCTGCATTGGTTTTCTTTATTTGTCCATTTCTCCACCATTCTTCGAACAAATTTAAGCAGTCGCAAACTCTGGTAATGAAAAGAAAAATCTCCAACGGCGCACCATGGCAAAAGTTACGGATTTGTCTGAAAATCGGCTATAAATGCCGCTGGTAAATTTTTCTAGGCTCAGGAAATGTTAAATTACTACACCGCTTTATTACTTCACAACAAAGCTCCAGGCTCCCGCCTTCATTGACAACAATATTATCGAGCTCTCTGGTGAACTCCAGCGGCGCTGCTGGTGTGAAGGTGTCGTCGAATTCTGCAAATTCCCCGATGCCGTAACCGTTCTGCGCAGCCACGCGAAACCTATGACGTAAAGCGTAATGTCTACCTTATGTAAACTAGAACAACGCAAGAACAATTTTCATTTAATGTTTGTCACGGTAGCTACCGGTTAACGTATTCTTCGAATTTTCTGTTCAACCCTATTGCCGAAGCTAAGTAAACGTTAAAGAAAATGCAGGAAAAGACGTTGAACTTTGGTGAATCACTGGGCATTTTGAGGAACAGGCACTGTAAGTGTCACACAAAGCAATTATGAACATGCTTGAAAAAAGAAGAATTGATGACAATCACTTGCAACATTTCGAAGAGTTGTGGTTGCTTGGTTTTCATGATTAAAGGACAAGGTTGGGAAAGATACGAAACAAGCTGTCGACGATATTTTGTTGCAATTCAAAACCGTTGCAAGATAAGTTCCCTGCCTGTTAGATGCTGCAGCCTGTGCGGGTGCAGACGAGCAAAAACGTTTGTACGTTTTTGAGCACATAAGAATGGGCGTCATTTTTAAAACTGACCACCTGCTCGGAACAAATGCCTCTGGTCGTTGCAAACATGGACCAATTATGGCAAGGGCTGCACTATGTTGGGAAAACTCTTCGGCTGATTTGGAGAAAAACAAACACTGTAAACACCAGACCCTTATCTCACGGGGGGCATTCGGGTTTAGTTCATCCCCAAACTTTGTTTATTCCCCTCAAATTTCGAATTGTGACTTCACAGTTTGGTTTAAACATGTAATAAAAACAAAAATCTTGCCCCCTTAACAATGCATTTACTCCCAAACGTTAAAATCTGGCTACGGACCTGGTCAACACTGTCACGTACCAATATGTGATTCCCGTCAGTAGATCATTTGTTTCAGCAAAAACGTTTCCGTTTTCCAGCCAGGTTTCACAGCTAAGCTCCTTCCACTCGTCAACCACTTTCGCTTGTACCACGTGACCCGTTACAGGCGAACCGCCGTTGTCGTGGGGCAAATGCCAGCTTAACGTGGCGTGTGTTTTTTCATCCGATAAACGCAGACACCCTGGAGGTCCGGGGACCCCGAAGACTTGAACGACGCACCTGTCATGAAAAGGAAAAAAAACGATTTCTGTAACCTGAACAGTGAGGTAATTGTACTTCTTTTTCTACTTTGCCGCTACATAGCAGTTTTGCCCAAAAAAGGGGACAAAAGATTAGAGAAAAGGTTTATTTCTTGTAAAACCAACCATTCAAAAGTTATTTTTGTGTTTGAAAACTACGAATGGAACAACCTGATGACGCTACTGTTCCACTGTTACCTCGATAATGCACCGCGACATTCGATGGTTACGTTCGCCCCATCCCAAAATCTGTTTATGTTTGTCCACGAAATTGTGCTGCTGCTTGACGTGTTCACGATCGCAACGTCATCTTCTTGCATCATGACGTCATCCACTTCTACGTCATCTATTGACCACGCTATTTCATTGTTTTCAACGCGAGAAGAGAATCGGCATGTGAGCTCCGCTTTTTCACCTTGCACCGTAAAAAACAATCTTAAAGGTTTTGTCTAGCAGACGTTCCTGAAGTAATTAAAAGAAAGAGTTGGTTTAAGTTTTCCACAATTGCCATCGCGATATAGGAGTAAATGCGTGGCTTTTACGCCAAATGCCGTGTTCGGTTAAAAGACGATATGAGGTCTATTTTCATTGCGATAATAAACATGCCTCTGCTTTAACCATGCAACTTTTGTGCTTGATACAAAAATTATATTATTTGTTACTAAAGAGCTTGAATGACACAAATGTTTTGAAGAAGCAAAAGCACATGCTGCTCGATATAGTTGTTGCCTATTTGGTAGAAACTTTCGATATATTCCGGACATAGGCGTCGTCCCAATGATGTAATGCAGCGCGGAGAATAAACTGTCAAATCAGCGAATGTTACCAATCGTTCCGTCCCATCAGGGCCCACAACCAGAGCTTTTCAAAAACATGCAACCACATGTTACAATCATTTTGCCCTCACCTCTACAGACTGGGATTGGCTGATAATAAAAACTGTGTGTCCGGCGACATCCAATCCGCCAGTCACATCCTCTATCACTGTACTGTTATGGCCCCTCCATGCAGTATCACCAACACCACCAACGAAGATCTGATTGAATATCTTCGCAATTCTTCCTTTAAGACCTAACCGCATAGTCCTACCACCTGTCAGCTGTGTGTATACGACAGAAAAAAAACTTTTGACCTCACCGCGAAAATATCAGCAGGTTGCGGCCCTGCGCCCCACCAACCTATGGAATCGTTTGCCATTTTCCACCACACCCACAGCGCAGATCACCAGAAAAACAATCGTGCCGATGAGTCAAAAAAAGAAAGGGTTAATAAAATTCGCAAAGAAACTGTCTCACCCTCCACGAATGCGCACTCTGGGGGAAGAGATTGCAAAAACTGGATCTGCCTGGTTCTGACAAGCGCTCTGCACGACGTCTCGCACTGTTTGCCGACTGCGCATGCGTAGATGCCGGAGTCGTTGCTTGTGGGGGCGAGAATCCTCAGGCGACGAGATTCGCCGTCGACTTCGAGACGAAGGTTGGGAGTGTTCTGAGAAATAACACTGCTTTTATGGACAAGTTGATGGACTACTTGGGCAGATCATTATTTTGTGGACACCAAATCAGCCATGTGGTTGAGTTGTATTTAATCAGTGAAAAGGTATTGTATTTATCTTCCGCAAAGCAGTTATTCAAAAAAGTCCAATTGATTCTGTTACGATAGTCTTCTGTTAAATTGGTATTGAAAAATACAAATGACTGCTCCATTTTTTTCAATAAATGCTATCATTCAGCAGAGACCCAAAAAATTTAAATGGTGAGCAAACTCAACAAAACAAATATTGTCACAATGAACAGCCTTCCTCAATGAAGTGAACAGTGACACAGAGCGACATTTCTCTGTGTATTGATGCGTTTTAGTCTTTTCTGTTGTGTTAGCATCTACAAGTGCGAGACCCTGGTTAGCAATCCAAATATTCAGATCCTGGTTCGTTGTGTACAGGGGGCTCTGCTGATGAACGCTGAGCATCGAAGCACCTTTTTCTGATCAAACCACGTTTCAAAGAAACGTTCTCAGCTAAGGTATTATTTATTTGGTCCTTTGCAGTTGCAAAATTACCCAATGTTTTTCCGCACCTTCATTTCTTTTCCATTGCGTGTCCATGTCACGACCTGTGGCGAACTCGAGAAGACGCATTCTAGAATCATTTCTTCGTCATCATGAACGGTGACGTCAGTTAGTGGACGAACTACGGAACACTTTCGAACAGAAACTCGAAGCTGCAAAAATTGCAATTCGTCGACGCTAATGTCAATTTAAAACTGTTTAAAACTGTCGACTTAAACAGTACGTCTGGTATTGGCACGGACGAATTTAAACCAAAGCCTTGCTGGTATGATACTGTTAACGACTGGCATTCATTTGGTGCAAAATCGTTGCGCACTTTGAAAAAGATTTTAGGAATAACTGATCATCACCGAGAATGGACCGCGCATGCGCACAAAACCTGCTGAACTTCTACGGTTCAATAAATGAGTTTTGTAGTGAAACTTTAAGCAGTCCACTGAAACTACTCTCCGAAAACTATATTGTGATGAGCAATTGCAACAACAGGGATGTTGTTTTTGCGCAGAACTGCGACGTGTAAATGCTGATTGAAAAAGCGCTTCTTTGTTTGCAGTAAAGAAACAACCGGCAGCTCATTCCGAATCCAAAGTATAGGTAAATACCTCGGCGCTGGTGACATTTTTGTTAAAGCAAACCACAGAATAAGATCCGGTGCTGGCGCGTGTTAAGTTGTCCAGAGTCAGGGTGTGTCTCACATGCTCGCCTTCCTGTTGGAAGAAATGTATATTCTGCAAACGGTGTGGTTTTGTAAGAAACGTAGTTGAGAAAAATATCAGAGAAAATGAAAGCATGATTGAAACTAGATTTACTAACTGGCAACTGGCACCACATTCATCGAAAACGCATCCAGAGAAGTACAGTATTGCTTAAAGTAGGTTATCACAGTGGTAACATGCAACGGCAGCTTGATATTTTGACAAGCTAAAGATGGTGTCTCAAGCAAAAACCTGTCTCAACCAGTGTTCCCTCTAATGTGCGCAACTGCGCAGTACCACCAGACCATTTGCGCAGTGAAATCTCATTCTCGCGCCCTTGCAACATTCCAAATGTAAATATCGTATATATATTGCATAGCCTTTGTAACGCTTGAAACGCTTCACTGGTTGTGTGTCCACATGATTGCTAAATTGCAAGTGCACCAAAGCAAACATTTTCTCAGTGTAAAATTTTCTTAGAGGGAACCCTTGTCTCAACTGAATCGAGACTCAAGTAAATGGAGACAAATGAACAATCCCAAATCATCATGAAGGTCTATTGCCTGAACCAGGCGTAAGGGTCAATGTGCAGGCAGTCTTCCAACTTTTCCTATCATAGAGAAGCCGCAAGGGTCCCGTAGTCTACAATCCCAAATACATAGTCAAACATAACGTTAAATAGATTGGTTTCATGACTTTTATGAAGTTTGCACAGCAAGTGTTTGTATATATCTTACTTGTTTAAGTTGTTCTCCACAGAGTCCAAAGCCCAAGAAAAACGGCAGCCATAGTAAGCTGTTAAGTTTCATATGAGTTATGGATTTGTTATCATTTGTAATACGAGTAGGCTTACGCCTACAATGTTCGTTTTTGTTGGTAAATAGTAACGTCTGGTTCAAACGAAAAGCAGTTACACGCATTAAGAAAATCGCAGTTTTTCAAACAAACAAACAATTAACTATTTGTTTGTGTTCTTATACGTCTCACTTCAAACCCTGCTTCAATGTTATTCCTGCAGCAATTTACCTCAGTGAAATCTGCGTTCGGACAGAGCATGGCAAGCCCGTCTTTGCACCAAGTGACGTCAACGACTGGACGTGACAAAACACATTCCAACGTGCAACGATCACCAACGTAACTTTCTACGTCACAAAGGGGCTCGATGACGCGAAGGCGCGGTTCAAGTACTGTCAAGTCTGAGGAAGTTCTGAAAGTGAAAATTATGAAATGAAGTTGAAATTAATGCTGCCTATTAGTATAGTACATTGTAAAAACCAAATTCTACGCTACAAATCTGTCATGTGCTGCTTTGATTCTTTCAGAAGGGATTTAAGTTTATATTGTAGCTGTTACGTCAGTACAACAAGTTGAGCAAAGTTAGTGTTTTTCTATGCTTGTTATCATAACAAAAACGCGGTTTTCAACAAACAACAAACGGTGTTTAGCCAAGCCAACTTTTATTTCATACCTCCTGTGCTTGTACTTGCATGTGTAGGTAGCTTCGTCGTCATATCTGACGTCACGTACGCGTAAGCGCTGCGTGCATCCGTCGGTGTCAATGGCAAACTTTTCATTTGGAAACACTTCATCGTCGTCCATGTACCACGTGACCTGTAGATTATAAACAGTGTCACAGTCACAGGTGAGAAGGAAGATGTTTAGTTGCATTGTGTGGTTGCCATGAGAATGCACTAAAAACATGAGAAAAAACACTGCTTTTAAATAAAACCAAGCGCGTTGTCAGCATACTGCGCACGCATTTCAAAAGAGCCCGAGAAATTCATGGGACTTACATTCAAGTCAGGTTTGGAAAACTGGCATTCGAATGTGACGTCACTCCCGGCACTGACTCTCATGTCAGACAACCGGCGCTCTATCCCCACCGGGCGATCTCGAACATCCATGCGACACGTGCTGGTCACTTGCTTGCTGATGCGGAACGTGACGACACCGGGCCGCTGAACGTTTTTCAGCCGAAGAACTCGACGTTCTCCGTCACAGATTACGTCGACCTATGACGGAAAACGTGAATGATGACGACTGCCCCTCTTGAAAAGTGCTGTTTATTTTATGCGTCACTCAAGAGCAGCACAACATCGGATTAATATTCCTTGAAAGTAACGCCCTAAAACCCAGCGCAGTATCTGGATGAAGTAACTTGGGGGCAGGGTCGACGAGAGGGGCTACAAGAGGTACATCGTTCCCAGGCCCTGTAGGTAGTAGGGCCGAGAGGATGAAAGCAAGCACGCTACGTTTTTCTGTGTAATCAAGCCCAAAATTACTAGTGTTAGCCAGTTACCAGTATAGAAACTTGTCTATTTGTAAATCTTAGCATGGTAGCTGTTTTCTTTTTTTTGGTGACGGCAGTTGCGGCAGGCCGAAGCCTGAAATTTTCCCCCTGCTGGGGCGATTGAGGTGAACGCTCTTGCCCAAGAAGCGCTACGGCAATTCCATCAGTGGCTGTGGATCGAACACCTAACCTTTTGGTAAGCGGACACTTTACCACTGAGCTATTGCCGGGGAAGCTGTTTTATCTATATTCTGATTGCTATACAAACAAGCTATACAAATTTCGACGAGGGCCCCAAAAGCTAGGGGGCCCGGTGTAGCAGCAAGGCTGTCTTGCGGCGATCCGTAGGTCAATTATTGCTTTCTTTGATTGTTGTGTGACCGCTTGGAGGCGCATACCAGAGTGTAGCAGGACCCTCGGTGGCATTTCGTCTTTCGTTTTGCTTAGTGACTGCGTAAGAGACGTTAGTGGTGTATGCTGTTGAAGTGCATATGAAGTATTGGAGTAGCATTAGCAAGTCGCATCGTTTCTGCCAGTAAAGTAAGCGTTTGGAAAGTTGTTTTTCCGTTTAATTATTCATGACTTGCTTTTCGTACGTTAATTCTATGTTCATTTTGTTCAGAAAACCGCATTAGCACGAACGGACCTCGATCTGCCTTGAAATGCAACTGTTTATTGTGAACGCAACTGTTAGAAAGATGGAATAAACTGGGCAATGTGTCATTGCGCGTTTTGAACCAATCAATGTGCAGTAGAGGGCAGAAACGAAGGTCTGCTGCAACANCCGGTATCAGTCTTCGTACCCCCTGTAAAAATGTCTCTTAGAGACCCTGCTCGGAAGAGGCNCACTGGGCTGAATGCAACATGGAGAAGACGAAATGGTCTTTAGACAGTAAAAAAGTAACTACTGCGTCCAAAGAGATTGCAGGAACCGCAGCTAACAAAGTTCCTCCCTGCATCTCGCGGACAAGCTTTTGCTGCAACCGTCGCTTTTCCTTCTGCTGCAACCGTCGCGCAGCCCTTCCTCAGTTTGTTGTGAAGCAAGTGAAAATATTTCGATCGCAAGCCAATGATGTTGTCATCACAGGAGCTTGAAGCGAGGACGGAAATTTTTGTCTCAAATCAAAGTTAACATTTTGACAATTAATTTCGTAAGATTAAACAATTATCAAACAAGCCTTCTTCTTTGTACAAATTCCATTCACCGAGAATGAAAACTATTTTTACTGTTTTTGCATTACTTTCAAGCCATCAAATTTTGATATGAAATTCCTGAAAAATTGAAGTCTCTTTCATCTTTTCCATTTGGAAAAGCATACGAAAATGTCTTCGTATTTTGCCAATATGCTAGCTGATTCTTCATACGTATGTTTGTTTCATTTCCTGTCAGTTTTTTTACATTGCCTTTTCTTTCTGTGGTACATTTTATCCTTCCTAGTGCCCACCCCTCCATATGTATAAGCATGCTTCTCACCCGCTTTACATGTTGTGCTTTGCTACTAACTTATGTGTAACGTTCAAATTATTGCATTTTGTCACATCACTTTTCCTCTTCACTTAAAACCTCTTCAATTCAGTATTGATTTATGCCAAGAGTAGGGCTGGCTGAGCAGTTGCCAATAAGGTCTTTCGCCAATCCTTTTTGTCCGAAATATTTAGTTCACACCAATTTGCAGAATTCCTACTATAAGCCCTCAATTTTGTTCTCATTTTTTTGTAAGCACGCAATTATCTTTTCTGCCCTTCTGTTACTTCAAGGCTTGAGTCGCAAAAATGAATAAAACCTACCTACCTCGGAAGTTAAAAATCTATAAAACTGAACTTAAATCATTTGCTATAGTCTTCAAACAAAATTTGGTACAAAACTTAAGTCATAAAACCGTAATAAATGGTGAGAGATTCGTAAATTAATTAACTGTCCTAAGTTATTTACTTGTTCTTTCAGAGGTCTGATTTATTGTTACGTGCGTTGCTTGTTGGCTTCCTTTAATCAAATTACTCAACTGTTAAAGAAACATTTTAATGCAGCTAGGGTACCTCAATTCGATAACCTCACGGTGTTTCGGTGGTCTGGCTGCAGGTTGACTCTGTTGTGGTACATTGTGGCCACCTTGTGATGTCATTATTTCTATTTGGTTTATTTGTTTGTCGTAGTCATTTGTATCTCTGTCCTGCAGCCAAACACAATACAGTACAAATAACAAGTCGCCCATCGTCTGCATTTACTTTACCGTGGGGCCAGCTGCTAGCGGTTCACTGTCCAACATCCAGCAACCTTCGACTTCAGATGTAGATAGATCTACAACAAACTCAACGTCATCGCCCGCGTACTTGCTGACATCACGCAGGGTGCGAGTAAAGCTGACTGGGGGTACTGAAAACAAAAAAGCGCTTTACCAACAATTACAAAGTTTAGGAATTTTTGAAAGACCAAGATATACGCAAGATCTACGACAAAAACTGAACAGAGCAACTTTATTAAACAACCTTGACACGTAACAGTAAGGAATTCGTCCAGCTTAAGCTTATACTAATTTACCTAACGTCTTTTTAACACCACCAAACCTTGTAAGTCTATTCGCGTAAAATCATAGGAAGTCATGTCTTAAGTCTGTGGTTCTTAACCTGTGGGTAATTACCCTCAAAGGGGTAATTTGACATTTTTTGTGTGGTAATATACCGTCTTTTTGGTTACGTTGCACTAAACTATTGTCAACTTCGCAAAATATGGAGTTTTCGTGTGCGTTCTTATGTTGTTTCGTTTCACTTATAACACCATGCCGTCTGTGATGTCATAGTACCGGAGTCTCCTATGAATTGTAGATTGTAGTCCTATCAGTCGTTAGCAGTGTAGGTTTTTGTGCAGTCTAGTCATAGGCGTAGCCAAGGGGCCCAGGAGGCCATGGCCCCTTTACATTTTAGCATATTTAGTTATTTTGTGCTTTGAAAAGTGACGTCCCAGACAAAAATACTGATGTTGCTCCCCTAAATTCAAACATTTTTACCCTCCAAATATTTTTACCCCAAACAAATTTTGGGCTGTGTACGTCACTGAGTCTAGTGTCAGCTAAAACTATTAGATGTCTCCAAAGAAACGCAGCAACAAAGAAACGTTTCTGAAGTTAGGTTTTGCAAGTGTTAATGATTAGGTTTGACGGTTTGATAGCAAAAAAGACACAGTATCATCTTACCATTGATTGTATCTTAATGGATATTTGAATGTAAAGTATGACGTCACTTTTGTGTTGTTTCATTATTATCAATTGATTGCAAGCTGTAATTTTTAATTTTTTCAAAAAGGGGTAATTGAAATTCATCAGTTTCGTCTCAGGGGTAACGATATTGAAAAGGTTAGGAACCAATGGCTTAAATGAGTTTAAGAGGTTTACGTACGCAGAAATATCAATTTTAATCTAAATCCTTGAAAATTTAAAGATCTGTTTTTGACGAAAAGTTTATAGTTTCTGCCTTCCAGGGCGTGCAGAGATCTAGTGATGCGCGAGGCAACGGCTTGATTGTACTCCCCAGTACCAAATTCTAGTTTTGAGAAATGTGAGAAATACAGGCATAGCAAAAAAACCTGTCCCTTGCCACGTGCAGTAGCGAACAAAAACTTGGCCTCAAGTTAGAATAAAGAGAAAAAAGCTGTCCGAGTCTCGTACCACATTACGCAAGGCACGTGAACGTTGCGAAACGTAGGTGCAAGGGCACAGAGTTTTGTATAGCCCTTCTGGCGGAAAAAAAGTGAAGTACGTTTCAGAACTTACGCTGGCGCTGTGCTCTACGAAACATAGTACGTTTTGAAACGTATCGTACGTGGGGCCGAATGTGTTTCAACAGCTCCGAGCGATGTTCTTTCTGACAAATTTACTGTATTATTTTATCTTTTTTACAAAAATTTAAAGTGAAGAATCTATCGCCATATCGTTATGATATAGCCGAGTGACACAAATCGGATTGCCATTAAAAATGAAACCAAGCAGACAAGACGCCATTGTACCGTAAAGCGTTCTTTACTCATAAATCCAAATTTTAACCCGCAAGTTCCAAGAGGTCTCGGTTTTTGTTCACTGTGCTGTCTGCTTTGTTTTGACTANGGCGTTTGTAGTGAAATGATAATAAATTTACGAATGATAAAGGCAATGCATTTAGTACTTTTCAACAATATGTCGTTGNCATACTCGCACCCCTCTTGCGAAACTTTCATNCCCCCCAGTCACCCAGGTTCTAGTCTAGAGAGAATCTACAGATATTTTGAAGACTACAAGTCGCAGAATAAGCATATGCTAGCATGAATTGGCCATCGCACAAAGGAGGGAAGGTAGACAGGGTACAAGCCCTTAAAATTACGACGGGAGTGCTTCGTTTCTCTCTCGTGTCACTTACATTTGCACACCCCCCTCAGGCTGCTTCCCAATAGATCCATGCGAATAAGCATTGAGTTACAGAATTTTAATAAAATGTAATTTTGTATATTCACTCTTTAAATGACCCCTTGTCTTGGATGCCCGGATCGTCGCCCCGTTCGCCCCACACCTTTTTCACGCCTCTCATGGCTGCCATTACTGATTGCCAAACTGCCTATCCGCACGAGCTGATTCCGGAAAAATGAAAATTTATTATTCCATTTCAAACTGTTCAGTGCTTTTTTCCTGTACCAGTAATTGTTGTCATTGCAAAAACGTGTTCGTCCGTATTGTGGAGTTATTATTAACTACTGAGAACCACAAAGTTCTATTTCAGCCAATATGATATCCCGCAGGGACATGTTACTGGCCTGGTTTGGCGAAAGATATTACGATAAAGCGCTCGACATATATTAGCAAAACATCTTGCACATATCTATTAAACCCGGGATTAAATATTAATTTTAGGGTACGACCTAGTTGCCGCAGGTAACTACGCAAATCATGCACCAATTTACAAACCGTAAACATCCATCTACAATCCATAAACATAATTCTACCAACCATAAAGTAACCGTTTCAACCAAACATGAACCTGCGCGGCAGAGTCGTTCTTTTCAATGTAGTTCAGTCCGCTACTGCAACCTCCTAATAACAAAGCATGTGAAAACTTACTTTTTACAAACAGTTCAGCTGACGTACGCGTACCGTCGTCAGTCACGCACGAGTACCTTGCCTCGTGATGCATGAAGGCACGTGATATGCGCAGACGTCGTGAGTAGCCGTCAGAAAGCAGCTCGATGTTAAGATCGGACGTCTGTTGCCCTTCTTTGATCTGTTGATCAAGTGAGAATAACTGGTAAAAATCCTAAACGTTCAGCGTAGCCTTCACTCAGTAACACTGGCACAGTTTTTCTTATTTTTCGCAAATGTTTTCGAAGCTCTGTAATGAAAACCGGCTTAATTCGTACAGTTGGTTGAGCACGCGCCACCAAAGCTGGTAGGTTGTGTTCGATTCCCGCTCGGGTCATACTGCAGACTCGAAAAACGGTACTTTCGGCCTGTCCAGCCTCGTGCTCGGCGTTAATGGATGAGTTCAAGGGAACAGTGCCGCCATTGACGTGCCATCAGTGCAGCATTCACGGCGAAAGCAGCCGCGTGGCCCACGGCGCCAGCAAGCGGAGATGGGCGCCACAGACCAAAGGTAACACTCCGATAGGAATACGAAAGCGAGTATAACGAAGCTGAACTGAACAGCTCCGTAATAGCTAAGCAAGCGGGAGCGCACCTCCGTGTCGTTTCTATACCACGTGACCTTGGCTTTCGGGTCGCTGACCTCACATGAGAACTCGGCCTTATCTCGCACATCCACCACAAGGTCGCGCATTTCTTTGACGAATCGGACAGGAGGTTCTGTTTGAACAAATACCGTCACCACATCGCATTTCCACGACAACGCATGGTGTCTTTTCTGAGTGCTGAGTTTGACAAAAATGTTTTTACATCAGCGTACTTGAACTGCAACCCTCATCGTCTTAGTTTCTCCATGAAAATGAGTTTTGTCGAATGGCAAATTCAAAGCAACACACAATGCGTTGCAACCAGTGGCGTAGCCAGCTCAAAATTTGGTGGGCGCAAACCATTTGATTTTAAGCGAGCAACAGTATTTTGTTTAGGACACCGCCTCTCAAAGAACAAAATGACAAGACATGCTAGAAATTTGGGGGGGCCATGGCCACCTTGGAAGGCTGGCTACACCCACGATTGCAACTGCCTACTACATAGCTGACAATTTTCGAGTTTGCAAGGAACAGTTTGCTCAGAATGAAAGTAAATGTTGAGCTGCCAACTGGTTTTATGTTAAAATGAGAAAAAAATAACATTCGATGTTTCTTAAGGGAAGTCAGGAAAAGTAAGGGTGATAACGCTTGAAAGGTAGTTTTTTGTTTTGTATAGATCAGTCAAAATTTTGATGCGTGATTGGCAGAGATGTTTGTATCAGCGAAACCCAAAAGACTCACTTTTTACGAGAAGGTACGCACAATCCAGCAGCTCGCATTCAGCTGCTGCCAACTTCACTTCACCGCTTTCGCTACAGGTCAGCTTCCTCAGCTGGAGTTCATGTTCGAATCCGACACACTTCACGTGGCACCTATCAGAAACAAATGTTCCGTATTTGTGAGTAAAGACTTTTGCAAGCAAGAGTGGGGCGACGGCATGGGTATTGGAGGCAAAACCGGTCGTGCCAAGATTAACCAAAGCGAAGCGAAACTTTTGTGGCCAAGTGTACTGGGACTGGCTGCGTTTTAAATACTAAGGTCGAGACCAAATTTTAAAACTTTGGGTCAATACACACAGACACATTGGCCTATGCTGTCGCAACGCCACGATCTGAACGGCGAAGACACGAGAACATCTGCGGAAAGTTCTTACACGCAATTGCGAGTACAAGATTACAGCACTGCACAACACAAGAACTGTCCTTCGAGTGCCTTTGACGATCGCCCGGACAGATATTTGTTTAGGGTGTTGAAGAGATCGCCATTTCTCAACCACACGCACTTGATCTTCGCCCGATGGGAAGGCAAGAAGAAACACGACCGGACTACATCCGCACTGGAGGTTCCCTGCTGCAGTCATTACGGCGAGTGCTTGGCCAGACTGAAGCAAGTTCTAATTTTTAAGGTCTTGGTACGATCCGGCGGACATACGACCCACCAGACGCGAAGCGAGCGCTCTATACCACTAGGCCCCACGTCTAATCAATACTAAAGATCAATGTATCCGACAGCCATTGTCAATGGCCCGAAGGTTTTTCACACCATCAGGTTTTACACTGCAGCGCACCTAAATTGCAAAGTGTTATCTGGGGCGCAGAGCACTTACTCGCTTTGATAGTTCGAGAGATGTAAAAAGGTCTGAAAGTAACCGCCGAGATCAGGCTTACATGAAACGTTTCGAGAACGTTTTTATCAACGCCAACCTTTCCACGAACATTTGGGGGAACATCACGCAGTTTTTCTTGTCATCACCAGTTATGAAACCAATACATCCATGGAGCTGAAGCACATGCTTTTCAAATGCTTGCAACCAAACGCCCCTCCCCCCACTGCAAGACTTGCTTGGAATGCAAACCACCTTACATTTTATTGTTCAAACAAAATAAACCTCATGCAACTGGCATTAACACAAAAAGATGTTGGTTGCGCCCCGCTCATCGCAATATCGACGTGCACGCACTTATTTTTTTCGCTCTGCAAAATCTTTCCGTTCTTCATCCACACGATCTTGGCGTCGGAGAGAGATAATACACACCGGAAAACCGCCTTTCCTCCCTCGAATACAGTAGCGTCTTGCATCCTCTCCACTACTTTCAACAGCGGTTCTGAGCACAGCAAGGAAACAGCATGTCTTAACACGTGCAACGCTATAGTGATCACAGTCAAGCTAGACTAAAACCAGCACTGCCCAGACAAGCTGCGCCAGCTTTCATTTCACCAAGTGAGATTTTGTAGAATTACCGGGAAAAAGCACTTTTGAGAGCATTTGTTGCCCAGGAAATCTGAGGCGCAATGGGTAAGTACGTCCCCGAGAAAAAATGTCCTCAAGCCTTTGTCTGTTAATTGCCCTGCCTGTTCGAAGTAATTTGCTGAAAACTACCGTTTTGTGTGGGGTTTTGAAAGGATGTTGAAAATGAGAATTGTAAACGTAGAACAAACACACATTTCAACGCACGCTAAATAATTTTAACTTTTTTTAATACATGCCAGTTGCTCCCATCTTTGTCCAATGGCAGTTTGTTCATCCTTGACCTTTAAACTGAATTTGATTTTCTCAAAAGTTGAGCATTTATTGCTTGCGTGCTGGGAGGAAATTTGACAAAAACTTTTTGAAAACTCCTCAGCTGCTCTCTGTCGAAGCATTAAATAGGTGTTTATCCACTTCCTGCCGATTCTTCTGTATTCCTTTGGATTCGGTCAGTAAATTTTAACCGCAGGATTCAGCCATCAGCTTTTATTTCAGACTACATTTTTCAACTGTTGTATTTATGAAGGAGACAATTTAACCAGCCTTTATTATAGAGGTCTAATAGGACCAATAAAAGGACAACCTGCAATGGATTACAAGAAGAGATCCAACAAGGTCTTCCAATCAACTGGAGACAAGCGTTCCCATATTTGATCGTTCAACCTACGTAAGCCTCGCAAACGGCCACGGTAATGGTCACCCCAAACCGAACAATTATAGTCGATATAGTATCATCCACAGAAAACACTGCACCGCGAAAATTACTCCGAACTAATGCATACTTTCAACTTGGAGCTTGCATGTTGTGACGTCATTTTTCGATCTACATTTGTACATTCCTGCGTCATCGTAGCAGAGCTGCTTGATCTTCAACTTGCAAAGTCCACCCTCCCGAATTATCGAGTATTTTTCTGATGCCTCAAGCAGGTCTCCGTCTTAAAATTTGCAGCATAACATGAAAACATTTGCTAACTAATGTGCTCCCGTCTTCAAGCACGTTTCATCTTTCCTTCACAGCAGCGTGGGATCATTGCACCCTAAATATTGCATAATAACTCAGGGTTTGGTGAAAAGCCACGCATTACAAGTCGATTAAAAAAAGTTCTTTTCAAACCAAAATAATTTCGGACAAAAAGTTTCAAGCAATTATTAGCAACGGTTACTACAAAACACAAAGGCGTTTCTAACATATCTTCAGTTAAAGAAGTACCGGTTTGGGTAAAAACTAACTGCAAGTCCAAACCAATTCAATCTTTCACTTTTATCACTTTCATGTATTTTCTACTGGTGGTTAGATTTTTAACAAAATTGTTGTGGGGATCTCTTCAAATCAGGATATTTTTCACTGCACTTTTGTTGAGGGTAACGAGCTTGATTCATCGATCTATCTGTTGCATGTACGTATGCACAAAACTTTTCACTAGTAATTGATCATTACTTAAATATTTACACAGATATTCGCACCTCTGTACCAATTCACGTTCGACTGGTCTGACGCTTGGCACACCAAAATTGCTTCCGTACCGCAATCCGCTGAAATATCCGTTAGCTTTTTGACAAATTTCACCGGAGCACCTGTGAAAATGGCTAAAGGCATTCTGATTGCAATCGAAGTGATTCATAGTTGAGCAACACAGTTCATGTCAGGTGAAGAATAAACTTTACCTTCCTCCTGACTATATTCTTCTACTTGGCAGCTTCACCACTCAAAGCAAAAGCACTTCAAAAACAGAGTGCTGAATATTTGTTTGTGAAACGTTAAAAGATTGTCTGTTACTAACAATATGTAACTTGTTTTTTTTCAGCTGAACACATTGATTGTGCGACTGGTGCATCCATACAAATGTATGGTCTCTCATCGTAGCAGCGAAAAATGTCATTCAAACATTTCCCATTGTTGACTTGCCTGCAGTAAATCATGGCACAGAGATGCAGAAGTGGCAAGTACAAAGTTATTGCAGAATGCAGATATAGATGAACGATTTTGAGAAAAAAAGCTCATCGAATTTTTTTTCGAATGGCAGATGACCTCAAGTAGCCTATTAGTTTTAAAACAACTAATGCCTGTAGATTTCAACAAACTTTTGCATCACTTTGAAAAGTTTGGACATTGAAGTCAATAAGCTGTGAAATCAACGTTCAACTGCTGGCATTTTTAAAAACTTGTTTTTTTAATTATTATGTTGCTCGCTACCCATCTCTGAGGTCAAGCTCCTTACGATACGGTAAATCTGTGCGTAGGTGTTTGATCAGTTGCTCACATCACTTGTTCTAAATGCCGGAAATTGAAACTGTAACGCATCCGAAATTAACTGGGAAGGGTTAAGCTGGAATTCTTCCAAATTGCTTACGTTTCACAAGCAGTTTAGCTGTTTGTACGAGATCGCCGCATTCGAACACCATCTGTCCGGCATCATCATGCGATACGTTGCGTAGAGTGACGCTGTACGAGTCATCGCAAACTGATATCTGCGAAGCAGTTGAGTTGTTATGTTGCTCCTTGTCAACAGGAAGAAACAGTATTCGTTTGCTGCAGGATCTGTTGTGCACGAAACAGGTACTAAGCCAAAGCAACAGAAAGTTTCAGGGAAGCAACCGCAAATCCACTTTGGACGGCTGCATGAGCGGTGTCTCCTGTACAAAATGGGAAACTTGTACGAAATGGGGGTTTTTAAGTAGCAGAGCCTTACCCAGCACGGGGTGGAGAAAGTGGAACTGGTTTTGCTTATATTTGAATTCAACAATGCGTTTTGCGTCTTCATGCAACTATGACGTAAACACAGAAGGCTTCTTTGCGAAACAACCCTGGTCATAAATGCAAAGCAGCCACACAAAAGCGAAAGCAAGAAAGATTAATCAAAATCAGTCGCGTCTAAAAAAGTATGTACCATGCAGCACGCTCGTAAAAACGTAGGTGAGAAGAAGATGCACTACGTCTCGAACTATTTTGCAAAGAGGAGATGATGTATCCTCACAAGGGTGAACCTCACAGTTTGCGCAACAACAGCATGATTTACTTGACAGTCATTGCCAGCAATCAGATGCTTTGCATTCAAACTCCACGACGGATCTGTTTTCGGTTTCCTCGACAGTCGCGTGGAGAAAGTCACAGTTCCTCCTTCTTCACATTCGCAGTCCTTTGTCTTTTCAACAACTTCAAGCTTCGGTTCTGCAATGCAGTGGATTTTGATCCGTAAAATCTTTTACTATGTAGGAAAACTTAACTTCGGGTAAGTCGAAGAAAGTTCCCAAAAGAGGCAGCGTTTCTTTGGGGAAGCGCCGCCGTAAAATTAGAGAAAATAACGCAAGTGTAAGCAGTTCCGTTATGAAGTTGATTTTACTTTGAGTTAATGCGCATTTAAAAATAAGACCCAGCTACAAATCTCTTCAAGGAGAAATGTTTCATAGACTGGTCTCCAGCGCGGAAACCTGAATCAGGATCAATCATTTATTATAAAAAATACATCCTGAACTTGGTGCACAACAGGTGGTTGCTGTTCTGTCAATCACGAGCAATCTCACCGGAAACAGAGACGCAGCACGTTGACGAATCGTGCAGTGTCTCGCAGGAGTAGGTCCCTGCGTTTTGGCACAAGACGTTCCGGATGAATAGTTCCCGTTCTCCGGAGACAGGGTCCGACGTCAAATTGAGCGTCTCTGTAAAATTATAGGTTGTATCAAAAAATAGGCATCTTAGCGGTAAAAGAATCTTTCATGCACCTGCATTTTATTTGTCAACTAAAGCCCAAACTAAAGCCCATGGCTATATGCACCTAGCTTCGAATTACTGTACTACCAAAAATGTAATTGTTTTTTTCTCAGTTTTTGTCAAAAATCCGCTCAAGGAGTGTGCCGCTCACAGAATATGAATTATCGTAGAAACAGAAGATTTAACATGGCCAGGAGCATGAATCTTGGTGTGGGGGGGAGATGTCGAAATGCAAACTGGAGTCACGGCAATTGACCGAATCAACAAATCAAAGACATGACAATTCAAGGACCGGGATGATCGACACCATGACGATTCGTCTTCATGGAACATTCGAGAGACAGATATGTATAACGATAACCCGTGGCTAGATTAACGTGTCTGCCAAACTGTCTGTGATTCACCCATTTCTACTCATTTGCCAAAGCTAAGTACCCCACCTCAGAATGCAGTCGAAGTAGCAAGAGAAAAAAGTGTTACGCACAGGCGGAAAAAAATGATACAAATCTTGCACCATGAACTGTTTTACTAGCAATTAACCTTTGTCATTATTAACTTTTACCACCAAGCCATCTATCATCCACTTGATGTCAGCCGTGGGAGGCGAGACTTGAACTTTTAGACGCAGGGAAGCTCCTTCGACCAACTCCAGATCAGCTGGCAGTCGCTTCAACAAGTTGTGTGGAACTTCTGCAAAAAAAGCTTTTTAGATAAATTCTTTCGCGAAACATCTGGATGGCAAGGTTCAGAGTAAGACAACTGGAGTCGTACCTTCTACAGTGACGTCATAGGCTACTTTCTGCACGTCACACCCTCCTGAAACGATGACGCACTCGTAAGTCCCGAAGTCGCTAGGAGCAACTTCAGCGAAAACCAGGTTGCGTTCATATCCGTTTTCCAACATCTGAAAACAAACCAGTGTTTTCCAAAGACACGAGCGAGGAAAGTTTCATTGGGAAGCAAAACATCCATGAAATGTTTGAAGATGGCAAGAACTCGATAAAATGAAATTTTATCGATTGCGGAGTTGGCACACGCTACGCAAAAGCAGAACCAGTGGCGATTCTATAATGAAAAAAGTGGGGGGGCCTCTGCGGGGCCAAGGAAAAAGTAGGGGGGACAACATAAATGTCTATCTTGCATTGTGATTTTTCATTGTTTGAAGATTAAGTTGCTGTGATTAACCCTACCAAACGCAACACAGGCTTGTGAATATCATTAAATATGAGCTAGCGTTAATATTCACTAGAGACACCTAAACGCCAATGTAGATGCAATCACACACGTGTACTGCTATGTCGAAAATTCTGTGCTAACCATGCAACTTCCACAGCACTGCACATGCAGTGCGTTTGACTGAGCACGATACACAATTTTGCCGGCCTCATATGAACGAAAGCAGCTTTAGACAGCGCCGGCCTTGGCAAGTGCGGGACCCAATGTAAGACCTAGGGGCAAGTGCGGGACCCAATGTAAGACCTAGGGGCAAGTGCGGGACCCAATGTAAGACCTAGGGGCA
>JGI24021J15306_10000116_pt1 | contig 40961 bp, 28 predicted proteins | sample Ectturendosymbi1_FD_15306 | JGI IMG/M metagenome (IMG submission 15306)
TTCAAACACTAACAATGGTACTAACCATGGCTGTGGAACCGGAGCCAAAGCAATTTTGGATGGCTGGAGCCGGAGCCAAAAACTTTCAGATGGCTGGAGCCGGAGCCAAAAACTTTCAGATGGTGGAGCCGGAGCCCGAAATCTGGGTTCCTGTTCCACAGACATAGTTCGTGAAACAAGCGAATTACGCAAATAATGCAATGTTTTTTCTGATTTTTTGGACCAAATTGTTCTGCATCCTTAGTAAGAGCCAAAAGCTTTGGAGCCGGGCCAAAACTTTTAGATGCCCGGAGGTGGAGCCTAAAGTTCGAGTTCCGGTTCACAGCCCTGGTACTAACAATAACAACATCCGCCACTGATACGGCTATTCATTCCACAAGTTCAAACCGGTCTGATAAGGCTTGTACGAAGTACAAACGCATGCAGACGTTAACAGTCAGTGAAAAGGTACATTTTCCGCAAAGTAGAATAAAAACGAACTCGTCGAAAACTGCCTTGCTTTCTTACTTTGCTGAAGTCAGCTTTGTGCGCCAGGCCTGCCAAAGCTGCGGAGGTGAAATGGGACCCATGGCCAAATCTGCTGGCCAGTCGTTGTTGTTCCAACTTCACTACGTTCGACCGCTGTTCTGTGTACGATTGCTACAAAAAAGTAGCAGAACGTTTGCAATGTTTTAGGCTTAAAAGAAAATAAAGAGTAAGGTTTGAAAAAATTGTCAGCTGTAGTTTTAATTTTGCATATAAAAATTTCAGGAAAAAGTCTAATTTTTATAAATTCAACCAAATATTTTTCCACTTTTGTCGTTAAACTATTGAACTTGATTTCGATCGACTACAGTGACTGGCAAAACTTTCGATGGCCCAAGCCACTCTTTCAATCGTAACATTCTCATTCTAAAAGCCCAGTTTCAAGTTTAAGCTGCACTATCTATTCAGTTACCTGCCTGTTTCATAACAATATATTGTGATGTCCTANACCGTATAATAACAAAAATAATGCTTTGTTAACTTCAAACAATCAATGTTCGACAATTGTTACAGTAGCCTACGNTTTCGCCCATGCAACCGGCGCAGGATTGTAGCTCTTTCGTACCACGCGGCCCACAACAGAAAGCGGTCCAATGAAAAGCACTAAACGGGCCACAACTGGGCCGAAGCCCACAGTTTGGCGACCGCTAGACCACACTATCATGTCGTGGAGAGAGGGTCGACAACACGCATCTCAATCTTTTTTTTATCATACTCATTCTTACCTTAATATCATCCCTTGCAGCAAGAGCCTTGACTGGGTTCCGCATCGACCCCCTGTTTCTCGTCCCCCGTTGCACGCCTCGCTTCAAATGGCCCAAGTTGGACAATTCCTGCGAAATAGAACATATCCTGAAATGCAGTTCATCGATTGCAGTTATCCGTAGAAGAAACGTGCCGACGTTTTCGAAGAACCTTAGAAGTTTAATTTTCACTGCATCACAACGTTCAGTGATTTCGATCAGTTTTCGATGGCGGCACAGAATGTATGTCCACAAAAACGTTTGTTTATAAAGTGGTGATGCAACCGGATTTTCTCACCACGTCATGGTCCTCTGTGAGCCATGAAGGAGCCGGAGTGGGGTCCTCTTGGTCCATGTTGTCCTCGTCGTTCACGCCGTTCGCCACAGCAGTTACGACTAATTCGTATTCGACGGAAGTGGCGGAAAAGAAATTCTCGAAATCTTCGTCGACAATGTCTGGGATTTCAGTGGTGGATTCTTCGGTTTTCTGCAAATTGTCGAACGGAAAAATGAAAAAGAAAAGTTTCTGGGAATTCCGCTTGCCATCACAAAAAGCGCGAAAGCATCAATGCAACATATCGTAAAAACTTCCTTTTAGCTTAAAATATCTTCAGTGTGAAAGAGGTAGAAAAATCCGAAAGGAAAATTACTTCCGCTTTCAGACAACACAACGGTAAGCAAAATGTTTTTTGACGACGTAACGAGAAAGTTCCACCGAAACTCACTTTGATGATTTCCGGTTCAAGGCCTTTTCTGGCTAATTTCAGAACCTCAGACAGTTTGTTCAGGCCAGGTTGGTCGGACTTCACGTCGTCCACAGTTACAACTGGCTCGTTTCGAACCGGGACAGGCAGAACTCGCCTCTTGAGCGACGGCGAAGGAATGATCGGCGTCACGGCCTGGTTGTCTGCAGATCAATTACGTCCACTTTGTGCAAGAAATCGGGCAACAAGTTCGAACAAAAGAAAATCTCGAACACCAGTGAATGAAGAAGCGCCATTCGGTCAGAAAAGCAACGCGGCTTTATTTGTACAAGTGGTGGTGAATTCCAGTGAGTTACAGCTGGGCGATGCAAGCATTAAACATGTTCAAACTTAACACGGCAATAAAGGTCAGGAACGCATGCTACGTGTTTTGAACGATCCAGTTCACGTCTTCACCTAATATCAANTTGTCACGCGATTTCGATCAAATGCGCATTTTAAAAATGCTGCATACATGTAAGCAGGGTTTTTTTAAGGTTTGACCTTGGTGACCGCTGATACATTTTTAAGCAACCAAAATTTTATCGAAATACTGAGATGGTCGTAAAGCGAGGTTTTAGTGTATTTTACCAGTGGTTTTGCAGTGAGGTTCTGCCGTATTTTGAGAGACCGAAACCGTGTCGATTTCTCAAAACACCTCAAAAACACTGCATGTGACAAAAATTTTTACGACGAAACATGCAAGAACCGAGATGTAAAAGAAAAAAAGAGCTGTTTATANGAGAATGTACTTTTTTTCGCCATTTTTCCATGAACAGTGAACTGCGACGCGTCGTTCTGCTTTCCCGCTCTGTTTTTCCAGTTTTCAGAATTGTTCATGATTGAGTTGAGGCGGTCGCTGATGTTGCTGCCGCCAACCGCTGAAGGTCGTCCGCCGTTCACAACTTTATCACCGTTTTGTTTCTGAGAACCAAACAAGATTGCTTTTCTAGCATCGCTGATTGAACTATAATCGATTTCAACAAACCACGCTTTTTGTGAAGGGTGGTCGGAAATTTGGATCAAGTTCATTTCGCGGATTTGTATAATGACATTCAAATCGCTGTTACACTGGTATTTTTCCTACTTTCCACTTCTCGTCATTTTCCTGCAGCTTGTGCATCCGGACTCCCAGAGACGACTTGATGCTGCTCGGGTCATCTTTCTTCACTTTGCGTTTCCAATCTTCCTCTTGGTTCTTCTGAAGAAGCTTCAGTCTGAAGAAGCAGCAGTTCAAGTTTAGCAAGGCAAAAACATTGCATTTCATGCACGCAAGCGCCGTAGTAAAGTGCAAGTAATCACAAAACAAGTGGAAACGTTTGTGTTTTCACCTAAGAATCATAGTTGTGAAAACAGCTAGGAATCATAAAATAAATAGTTAAGCGTTTATTTTGAACAGCACCTTTTGAAAAGCAAGATTGCTCGAGCAGTTCAAAGGTTTTAAAAGTTGAAGCGCCACTAAAACTGATTGCATTCGAACCATTTTTACGCATTCCTACATGTTTGGTGCAGGAAAGGTTGCAATGTGAATGAGAAAATTAACGTTGGTGGAAAAAAACAGCACGATTTCAAGCGTCAGACGAAACTATCCAAAGCATAAAAGGCCACTTGCACGCATGTACCTGTCTTTAATTGAACCAGTCGATTTAATCTCGGCTTCCCGCACTTTGCCCATTTCTTCCTCGCCGTCTTCCGGATCGCTTCCGGACGCCGGACTCGGACTAATTGGCCGAAACTGGACAACAGGAGACGTAGAACGGTCTCGTAGCTTCGGACTCTTGCGCCTGAATCCATACAGAAAGATAAATTTTAAAAATCGTCCCAAGCGTTGAAAAAGGCAAAACAAGCAAATAAGCATATGCTGCTTGCAAGAAAGAGTTTGCTCAAAACACAAAAAGTCTCCCTTTTGTCCCCCATCCATTCTAAATCGCCTCGTCAGTCCCAACAAAGGCAGGCAACTACCTGCCGCGTTCGGACAGCTCATTACCGTAAAACTCACCCGCTTGAGGTTTTTTTCGCAGAGAGGTACTTGTCGCTTTTGTCTGGATCCGGTGAAACTGGTGTTGTACTTTCTAGGAACACCGACCTGCAATGCAAGTAATCACAAAAAGGCGTAATAGGACTATAACGCCGGTTTTCCTTTAAAATATATCGCAAAGAAACCTGTTCTAGGCGGATATATTTGTTGTCGCCTCCCATACTTTCGCCTTAAAGTAATCAATAATAAAAAACCGGACAACATAAACGGCCGATGTTAATGTCAGTCGGGCTTTTCTAATTTCGCATTTACAGCCGCACAAACATTGCTTCAAGGCTGCTTTCTGTTTAACATCAGCTCAAAGAATACAAGGAAAGTACCTTCAGCGGGAAAAGAGGCAGAAATGACCCACATAATTTGATCAAAGATTATATGGAAAACCATGGGTTTTCTCCAAACGCGCCGGTTTCTGAATTATGGTCGGAATACACCCAGAAACCCAGCAGTACTGTTCAGCACAAACCTGCGATCGAAGCTCAAGAAATTACTTACTTAATCTTCCCAGGTTTTCTCTCATTGCCTGAATCAGGTTTTGGCGCTTCCTTCGTCTTGGAGCGTTCAGAAGCGGAAGGATTATTCTCATGGGAGTTTTCGGTGGTTTGACGTTGCTTCGGAAGCTTTTTGCGGCCCCTTCGTCCTGGTGAAATACCAGTGCTAGGTGGCGGTGCGGAGTCCTGAAACGAGTTCACAAAATTATGACCATTTACCTGTAACATGTTGAAAAGACGTTGCTTTCCACTAAGATACGTGTCTGTTGCGAAAATAGGCTATATTTGGTTCTTTTGACGTTTCTAAGCATTCAGAAATATGAGGTGGGCTAGGCTTAAAGCACCATCAAAATTAGCAAGCAGTAAGGCATGTTGATATCTGAATGAGGAAAACTAAGGATAGCATCACATTTCCTTATTTGGAATCAAAGCAGGTTCTACAAAATACGGTGATGTAGGGTTAAACGTTTTACAGTACAGGGCGACCACCTGAATTAATTTTGCTTTTGCTTTTGAATTAATAGCTCTGAATTTTACGCAGCCAGGCAAGTCACGTGGTATTCAACAACTGCCTCAGTTTTGCCAACGCCATCATCACCCGAGCACAACACTGCGTTTAGTTTTATTCACGCTGCTTTCTCGTTCACGAACTTACAGCGCAGCGCGTTGTGATAAACCTTACCATTGCTACTTGTGTCTATGCGTTCAAAAAAATAATAAAATGCACTTCTCCCAGTATAGTTTCGTTATCATCAATCACGACGCAAGTTTCGACGCTTGGGCAGCAACGCTACGTGTACAAGAAGAGTAATCAAAACGAAAACCGGATATAAGAGTACACATTGAGCACTAAGCAGGCAGTGGCCATCCATTTGTGTCAAAATGCTTGTATTGATTCAGCAGTGCTTACCTTGGAATTATCTGCGAGGAGTTTTTTCGCTTCAGCGAAATCTTCGGATTCGACTGGTTGCGTCCGATGACGTTTCGATGAGCTGCGATTTGACTCTAAACAAAACCACGCAACCGTGACCGCTGAGGGGAGATTGGTGACAAGGATAAGAAACAAAAAAGAGGCAATTTCAACGATTGAGATCTTGATGTTCTACAACAGGTAACGGTCAAGTAACAGCATCATGTAGCGAAATGAGATAAGACACGTGCTCAATCCCCAACAAATCGTTACTGTGAAAAACACACAGTTGATCAAGCAAGGGCAAACTGACGCCTGCTTGAGCAAAATTAAAGACCTCAACACAACATTTTTCGAAGCCGGTCAGAAGATTTGAGCTAATTCAGTTTCTCAGCATAGTAATGACCATCCGCCTGAAGAGGAGTTCAGTTGCGTCGTGAGTCACCACCAGTACTTCCGGCATGCAGTCCGTCAATTTTCCATCATTGCAAACATATTGTTTTTCTCTTGCAATCGCAGTTGCAACGCCCGCGACCCACCCGGTAGAAATGAATCACTGAGGCTTTTAAGTTCACCAATTGAAGCCTGCTCACGCGTTTGCCGACACTGGTACCTGCGATCACCGACCAAGCCGACAAAAACCTTTAAATATAACATACTCACTTATTTCAGGAGCGGAAACTTTATCGCAGATTTTATGGAAAAAAGACAAGCGATCCTTGAAAGATAAAACTTCCTCCCCCTCTCCACTCTCTTCAAAGCTCTTCGACTTTTCACTTTCTTGTGACCTGATAAATTGTTTTTCCAGTGTTGAGAAAAAAATAAACGTACAAACGTTTTTTGACTGTTTTCATTTTGACAGATAAAAAATTTCCGAGGGCCTCTAAATATGTCGTTACGACACGGCGGATATAATCCACGTGGTCGTCGATCTTATCGACGGCGTTGTCAGTCCCGTGGTTGGATCAACCGGAAGTGACGATTTAAGCAAAACTTTGACAATAACGCTTAGGTGGAAGGTCAAACACTTTTTGTTAAGGCTTCTACTGAGTAACACGATCGAGCAGCAAAGGCAGAAAACAAAAAGGTTTGAACAGAGGTCAATGCCTCAATAAGGACTAGCAACTGCAGCGCTAGCGGTCACGTCCGGGTAACTGCACTCCTGTGGCCATTTACAGTAACAAAGATAACGAGGCCTTCGTCAGGATAACATAAAACGAAAAGGCGACCATCGAATGTTTCAAATACAGCGATCAGAGCGAGCGCAAAACCTCTTGTATTGGACTGTTGCACGGTATCATCGGCGCCTGTCGAAGACCGCGACCTTTCTTTTTAAAAAATTCAGCATTACTGCTGCTTGCGTTTCCAAAAGCGGGCACCAAACGAAATCAACATTGTTCATTAGTACTTACAGCATTCTGTCTGGCAGCGCAATAAACATTAGTCAGATAAAAACAAAAAACGCTTTCCTTGCCATAAACCTGTGCCCAGATCTTCCTCAGAACTTCTACTGTACACAAGAAATCAAGTTCTAGTTCCAGGTTAATACTCTCACATCAGCAGACGTGTACCTGCTTCAGCGAACCTTTAATTATTCATACAAGACTGGGCTTTGCAGCAATGACGGTATGTGGTCGTGGAATTGCTGATGAGAAGCTATTTCGACGCAACAAAATACTCAAAACAGCATCAGCCCCAAAACCTTCAAAAAATTTAAATCTGCAAAGAAACAAAAACATATAACGGCATGGCACAATCAGCGGTGTCAGTTTTAAACGTCGTTGCCGGGTAAGTGCGCTGTTAATCACATCAAAATGACCGTGAGGTTGACTGAGGTCAAATTAGTGGAACGTTTCATGCCTGACAATTACGCATCAATTTCTACCCCTGTTTTCTCAGGCACATATGTTATTGACGGAAGCAAAAGACGCGTCGATGACAAAAGCATGAAACGCAAGACTTCAATCGTCTGATTGCCTTAGGGCTCAACAACTTAATGTTATGCGCTAAAAACGACACACTTGTAATTTTTTCGGGCACAGGCGCTTGAGGCTGAACGAACTTAACACGCTTACACACTCATTTGCTCTGATCTGCTGCATTATGCAAGCGCTGTTTACAGTTGGGAAACTCTGGTCAAAAAAACTGTACCATGACCAAGCTTCAGGTATACTGAAACGAAAAAAATCGATTCAAAGCTTGTTCATCATGTTATCCATACCGATCAGCTAGAACAAGTTATAAACCTGCGGTCTAAGAATGTGATTTAAAGGGTTAATAGCCTTTGCTCTGACATTTCGAAAAAGGTAATAGACTTTGCAGACATTTCGATTACTACGACGAGTAAAGCCTAATTTCGAATATTCATCGCAACGTTTCTTCTTGAGGGGTCAGTAACTTTTAATTAGGATGTAATAGGAGTCCGTGACCCAGATATGCTTAAGAAACGCTGAGCTAGAAGAAACGCTCATTGCTTCACTTAACGCTAATAGAAATATAAAAGAAACGACTGTAGTCAGGAAGGTTTCCAATAAGGTTACTCCAATCGTGCACACCGTGCAGGTTCGCTGCCTCTGCATCATACAATTTCTCAGGACATTCTCAACCCCGTTAGAACGATTCACCTCACAACAAATTGTCAACAAGGTCGTCATTACTGGTGTGCACGCGTTGCCTGCTCAGGACAGTATTTTCTGCGCAGTACCGGCGCACAAGCCGCATCTGGTTGGCAGAAGTTCGGTTTTCGGTTCCACTTCAGCAGACACACCCTGGTCGTGACTGGCTTAAGATTTGGGTTCTTTGTAAATTCAGCAGGCAGATTAAATAAGCAATCCAGATAATCCTTGTCTGTTGTGTAGAAGCTTCACATCTCCGAGTGTCACGAGTGGTCTGCGGCGCCCGTAGAGGCGTTACAAATGACCCAATTTCAACACCAGTCATTCGTAAAAATCTGGAGGCCGGGCTCTAACAGGGTTGATTCCATGGTTTAACTATCCGAGCACAGAAAATACTGAGTAGTTGAGCGTTCTTACACTTTTCAGTGGAACGGAAAATAGAAAATAACTTCAAAGCAACATCATAAAGGCATACTGACACGAGCAAGTGAATAAGGTCATTAATTTGTGGGTCAACGAAGTAAGCAGCATAACTCACTTTCAGTTTACAATGCAAATCTTTTGGTACGACTTTCAGTTTGCTTGGCTAATGCTGTTGCAGCAGGTTTTATGCACTAGTATAAAGTCTTGGAGAAGTATTGTTGATGAAGCTTTAATGAGTGAGAAAACAACGCTAACCACAAAAAGCAAATTGTTCTTACTAAGACCTAAACTTTTCGTTAATCTTACGGCGAATACCTGACTTACCTTACGACCTTTCGACTACAAGGATGTACCAATATTTAAAAATTTATTTCGGCTAAATGAACTAAGATGTACGAGCATTTTCCCTGATGGAATAACACAGGGTACTTAATTCCAATTCACAAATAAGAGACCTATAATCGCTCTCAAAAGTCCGGCAGTTTTTACCAAACTTTTGGTGAAGGTCTGCTATGCGCAAGAAATACCGATGTTCGGTACTTTGTATGCTTGATCAACCCTCCCCCGGTTATCGCATTTAACTATACCGCTGTTGGTCTACCTGCACAAGCAGTTGAATATGCCGGAAATAACATACGTGGGTCTGTGGGATGCTAGCTGTAGCAGCCACTTGAATAAAGAACCAACGTCGCACGTCATATTCAAATATGAATAAATCTTGCTTATTGTAAACTGCCAACGTATTACCGACGCGAAACTGACACGTTTTGCGGGCATGTACCTGAACCCTTTACGCTGCTTGGTAAGCAGAGAGCAATTTTATCCATACCACGCAACCGCATTGTGGCGCTTAGCAAGATAGGCATTGCCAAGCAAATAAACAATTTGAGGCTATGAAACACGAATCACGGAAATGCAGCAGCGCACACTGGAGTCGTGCGCTGCGTTTACTGGGGTGAGCTCGGTATGGAGCAAAGGACGAACCTTTAAAAACAGGACATTTGTTTTGAGCAGGCAGCTTGAACACAAACTAATGCATGTACGTTGTTTTTCAACAGCACTGACTGAATGCCCACTCATCCGTCTCAAGATTATTCGGCATGCAAAGAAAGTGCGAAAGTACAGTAAGAACCCACACATGTTGATTCCAGGAAGCTACAAGTACAACCGATGCCAACGAGGATGCGGAAAACGCTGACTGACGGTTTGCACTTGGGACAACAAACACATTTACTTGGAGTGGTGAATAGATAACAACGCAGATGAATTTAACCAATCGATATTTCCGCCAGTATGCAGCGCCGGCTTTGAGGCAGCGACTTCAAAACAACAAAAGTTCCCTTTATTTTTTGGATGCGAGTGGCTAAAATGGGCTTTTATGGGGGACAAACAGCGCCATGACTGGCCGGCGCGAGCCAGCGAAGTTGCCATTCCTAGAATGGTTTCTATGGTTTTGACAGCAGCGCAAGCTCATCTTGACTTAGAAAAACGTTAGAAGAAAATGGTGAAAGCACTGCGATGAGAAAAACTGCCCCCTTGCCCCTTAATTTCATCAAAACGCTCTGCAACAGTAAATCTCTTTTGCAGCGTATGCTGTGCTGAAGCCTGAATCTGGCTCTTGTTCCGGTGCTAATTACCTAAACCGCACAACTCGACATGGTTACCTTCGACAAGAGTCTCGCTATATTATGTTATATGCAATCCGTTTTGCACTCGGCACCTGAAATTCTGAAGCCCTTGCATCGACGAACCACAACGCGAACGCATATAATTGCTTTGTCGAGTGTGTCGCAGGTTATCATTTAACACAGCGGTGTCCACAGATCATAGCAGAGCGCAATGAGCTGCAGCAGATGCAAAGGTATGCTTACGGCGTTGTCAAAACATAAGAACAATCAGCGCTGGCCTTTTTTCTCGCTGCGAAAGACAGCATGTAAAGGAAGCTATTTGTTGATCGCAGGAAGACGGGCAGTGTCATGAGACGCAACGGTATCACACACCAGCCACAACAACGGCACCCCATGATAAGTCAGTCAGACGCAAAATAAGAACTTGACACATAGGCGTTGCCAGCGGGCCCAGGGGTCATATCCCCAAATTTTTAGCATATCTGGTCATTTTAAGCTTTGACAAGCGACGTCCCAAACAAAAATACTGTTGTTCGCCTGAAGTCAAACATTTCGCTCCCCCCAAATTTTGGGCTGGCTACGCCACTGATTTGGCAGAAAGTTTTCATATGCTACGAAGCTTTCCAGCATGAGCTGGTTGCTGCTCAACCAGGGGCGTAACGAGGTGAGATGGCGCCTGGGGCAAGAGTAAGGTTGGAGCCCCCATGTTCGAATTTGACGTCTTCAGGAAGGAAATGTACTGTATTGAAGACAGTACTTGTGACATTGTTGGGACTTTTCGGCGCCCGGGGAATTGTGCCCCCCTTTCCCCCCTCGTTACGCCCCTGTGCTCAACGCAGCCCAAAAAGCTGAGCGAATGTAGAAACCCTTAAAACACAAGGGTATGAAGACCTGATTGGTATGAAGTTTGGTGGCAGACATGTATCAAAGTTTTGTGGCAGTACCAACATACAAGTTTTGTGGAAGTGGCAACATACAAGTGCAGTGCATTGTTATGAAATCGAAACGGTTATCTACACACGCAGTACAAACACAAGGAATCAAACAATGAAATGCAAACGTAACGTTCGTTTGTGATGCCGCAAATCTTTCAACCATGCCTTTGCAGACCACCAGCCTAGAAACTACGATATATAATAATGCAATGCATTTATTTCATCTCATAGCATCTAGTAAGCTTTGCTTTAGGTAAGCAACGACCTGTCAAGCCTTCACCTGAGGCTACTATTCTCTGCGTCACTCTTTGAAGAGACTGATGATTGCAAGGACATTGTGACGCCACTCAAAGGTCCACAGACTTTTATGAATCTGAGCTACTTTCAGATGTTTGCACCGCACATGCCGCCTTCCGCTTGTGAGTGGGACTGAGTGGACCATGCTGCGATTAGAATTGGAGCGATATTGGGTGACTTCGCTGAAAATGCTTAGCAGAGTGCTTTTATCGATTTAAAAAATTATGGTAGTGAAAAACACATGAGTCTTGTTTGAGTTCTGGCATTGTTGCTATTACAGAAAGCAGAACCCCAATTTGATTGGAGCAAGATGAGCATATCATTGCTTGAGCGGCTCCTTACATAAAAGCACGCGGCCGCTACCTGTGGAATCTCTTGACTGTGGACGCATACACAAGCCAATGCTTTCCAAACATTTACGCTTTCTGTAAGTTTGCTGTCCTCTTATGCAGTGTTATTTCGCCCATTTTTTAGCTATCTTGACTGACGCACAGCCTGTGATGAAGCTACAGCGTTGCGATATGTTTCACTTCGCTTGAAACTTGAGGTTTTGTGCGTAGAAATCCTTGTCTTACCCGCTTACTGCCCCGCTCTTGGCCTGGATTCACTTCTACTCGATGCTCTGATTTGTCAAGCAAGCGTTCCGGCCTTCCGTATTCACTAACTTCGACCAGGAATTGTAGGTGCCTGCCACGCACATCGCAAGCAGTACGCAACCAAGCAACCCACGCAGTACAGACTGCAATGAGATTAGTCGAAATGACGTGACCCAGAACCAAACGAAACAGATGTCACGGTGAAGGTAGTAGAAATACCTGAGCTGCAAACCGATTGCTTTCACGTTTGTGTTGACAGAGAAAATTGCTAAGGTTTCCAAATGCCGTGGAAACCATTACAAATCAACCAAAAAGAAATGCTTTTTGGCTACTCCTTGTAACGATCAGCAGCGCGATAGCAATAAATGGCAAACCGTTAAAATAATTTAAAATAGCGAAGTCAGACTCACGGTGAAATTCTCACAGACACGCTATTCCGTTATTATTTTCTACGTTTTCTATTTTATGGAGATAAAATAAACCTTTTACGTATTTTTCTAAACGGTATGTTTATGTTTCTTTCACCGCGGTTTGGACTTCGCTAATTCTAAACCGTTTTAACCATCTATCAATGACAATACCTATACATCCAAACCATATCGATGTTCGGAACGCCTGAGCAGCAAGAGACAAGAGGATAACAGAAAGTTTGGTGAATTACCCAGCAGATGACAATAGTCAGCATCCTGTCATTCGTGAAGTCGGAGGCGCCAATTCCAATTTCAGTGCGACATGCTACCAAAATGCGTTCAACTGCTAAATCTTGACTGCATAAACCAGTTCATCTTTCCAGTTAAAAGTGTTTGACAGACCAACCGGTTTCGGTTTTCATAACCAGAGTTTTCTCCGAAAAAGACGAAGGTGGATCGACTCCAGGGCGAGATATCGACGACTGCCAGTCAATAATGACTGTTGGAACAAAACTGAACGAGCGCATATGAAGCACATACAGCTGCAGAGATCGTACTCTCCATGCCCTCAAAGACTCACTTGAAAACGCTGCCTTTCATATAAAAAGCAACGACTTGGTTGTCCTATCTGAGCGACAGGACGAAACATCGAGTTACGCTGGTAGGAAAAACTTCAGTCAAAAGTAGGAGGTCGGTAAGTCGGAGAAAAACGTGGAAAGAAAACGATACCCGCCTTTACAGAACTGCACTCAGGACCATTAGCTGCTGTAATGCGACACTTGTACAGTGACCTAATACGGCTCCTAGCAATATTGCGAACGGGCAGCAGGTGGCTTTGCTGGGAAAGGCGTGTGATGCGGACAGCCCTACAATTCCGACAAAACCACAGAAACGTTTTCTACAAAACAACTCTCGCATAATTTTATGCTACGGCGTAGTACAACCATCCTTTTCCGATCAGCTGAAACTATATTATCCCGAGCACGTCACAATGCAAGAGCTTGCTTCACAACAGGTTTAACAAATCTTAACTATATTGTCGCATTCAGCGCAAACAACTCGTGTCAACCAAGGCGCAGACGCGGTTGTCAAAGCATCTGCAGAATAGAAGCAGTTGATCACTCCAATCAATTGCACCACCAACTGCCTTTTCACGCCTGATCAAGCAAGACTGCCAAAAATGCTATGACCTCAAGACAGGCCGACGTGCTTACACAGATGAAGATTTCTGCACGTTACCTCACACCACACAATCTAAGAACCTGACCTTACAGCGAAATGAATGAGCTCACAGTAAGCAGATGCTGCTTTCCTGTTTCGTCCATTTACTGCAGAGTGCAGCGAGCAAGCGTATCAGCAACGGATTGGGATATCGGTGAATGGTTACGCACCACGCTCAGAAATAAGTTGTAGCAGTGGCATTAATGAAGGCACTTTTAATTCAGCCAACTTTTATTCCACAGTAAACAAGAGTGTTGGTCTTAGTCTTTCATACTAACAAACAAACAGGTTTATCCTTTACTAGCAACCATTTCGGAAGAATTCAATAAGGAGGCAGTGCCCAGTCACCAAATTACCTGCCGCCAATATGCCATGTGGCCGAATAATCTCACAAGCCAGTTGCCAGGCAAAGCACCTGCTTTGTCAGCAAATAGGGATTGACCAATAATTCCTAAACCGGTAATTGTTACAGTTCAGACTAAGCGAAATCGTAGGCATTTTCCTGTTTTTTTTGTTGTTATTTTTGCAATAGTTTCTTTACGCGGTTGTTANTTAAGTTTAGTAACCTTTATTTTTTNAAATGCTATCAGGATTGGCTTGCTAACCTTGATTCACGAAACCCTGCTGCGCGCCAGTTCAACCTGAAATTACCTGCAGCCTTTTAATATGAAACACCATAAACATAACAAAACGCCTGAAACAGTTAAACATCACTCTGCTGGACAGTTCGATAATTTGTTATGCAATCAATTACGCCCAAGACTGGCCTGCAATTGCAAACAACGGCCGAAGTCATTTCGATGGCGAACAGCCACATCGCATGTGTGCGATACGCAAACGCTCAAGCTGCCACTTCTCATCAACACCGGCGATGGTGCGATGGAAAACTAGAAATAATGGCTGAAACTTAATGGTGCGAATTCTGATTCACCTTACATGGGCGAGACAAAGTCCTAGCGCTTTTCTCACAAGTATCTATTTCTGAATCAGAGCAGTGAGTTCCAACCGGTAGCAAACAGCGCGGCAGCAAAATGGTTTTGAACCAGCTCTGCTGCAAGCAATGCAAAACTTGAGCAAACTGTCGAGAAGATCCTGAAGTCAGTCAGTCTGCTTGATGAACAGACCGGTCGTGAAATTGAGCGGGTTTTGCTGATGAAATTTGGCTTATCAGTAGCTTCATACTCGGAGGCAATGAGGTTGAACAAACAAAACAACAATTCTATTTAAAAGCTGCAAATCTGCTATGTACAGTACTTCAAAAGCGCAAAACGGCGTGAATTCTGAACACCTACCTCATTCCCATTTGGTTTAATATATCGTCGGTTTTTGGTATCTTTCTGCACAGAGCAAGTACTCAACTACAAGAATATGAAGATGACGGTGTTGACTGCCTCTATTTTTCTGCCTTACGAGCGCCAAGTATCGAAAGTCGCTGATCGTATGGGCGCTGATCTTTCACGCGGCCCGAGTCTCAACTGAATGGAAGAACAGCAAAAGACAGTTCAGCTGTTTTGCTGCGTGGCGTAATGAAGCAACGGTTTTCATTTGGATATAGTCGCGTGCGACCGCAAAAATGAAAAGGGAAGCGACTGTGTCGATACAGGGGAACAGAGGAGGAGCATTCTGAACACTCGAAGCACTCCACATGCTGTTGAACTTTTAAAACAAGCCACTCAATTCAATGTCGTCCGCGTCGGCACCACCCATCAAGCCAAGCGCTGATGACAAATTGTGAACGCTCATAATTTCTACGCAAATATCAAATGCTGCCTGTTACACATTAGATGGCACTTACACCAATCAATACCTGCGTATGGAACTCATGCAGCACTTGATCATAAACACGCTCATAAATCATGATTTTAAATCGATTTTTACGCTTATTTGCAGAAAGTCACTACTTGTCGTATCTTCTGCGTATAAATTAATTGAGTTCCCCAAACCGATTTCTTTCCAAAAGCATTCCTGCAACAAACGGCTTGTCCCACGTCATTACACCCTGAACAGCTTAATACTCCTACGACGTAAAATTTGAAGCGTTTGAAATAGCTTATGAACTTGAAGTCATTTCCAATTAGAGGAGCGAAAAGCGACTTTTGAAGAACAGAACTCGATGCTTGGGAAATTTTAACAACTTTTTAACTTCAATTTTCGCCACAAATTGGCAGCATAACCAATGCTAGGTTGCGGTTTCTCTCAAAGGTTCGTCAATGAAGTTCAACGTAGCAAAACGTCGCCCAGTGTGTTTTTTTAAACGAAGGTTTTCAAAATAACTTCAGACATATGTCAACGCCAACATGAAAATCAGCTAACAGGTCAAACTGGTGGCTCTCGCAGCAGGTTTACGAGTTCGCCACAGCACGACGTTCTTCTGCAACCTCATTCCATACCCAAACCTTGTGTACACCGGAGTGTTAACAGCTGGCGTTTGCTGAGCCAATGCCTCGAATTACGCTCGATCCTAATTTTCGAAACGTGGCAAATGACTAAACCAGGCTTTAATCACACTAATGTGAAAATAACAATCAGATCACCGCACGTTTTTCAATTTGACCTAGTCGGGTCCATGCAAATGGTCAGTCGGGTGCGCAACTACAATGACTTTGTTTCTAATTCCGTCAAACGATGTTGCAAATTACAGGTCAGCGTTCATTTCCTTTTTGCGTGGTATGCGCCAAAGTTTTGGTCTGAGTGTATCTCCCAAACAAACGGAACAAAAACCTAAATGTCGAAGAAAATTTGTTCAGCTTCCGTTTGCCCCGACTCCAATTCCTGCCCCAGCCAACACAACTCGCCAACACCGAGGTAGCCAGGGAAAGTCGAGGCCTCTATGCCCCCCGAAATTTTTAGCATATCTTGTTGTTTTGTGCTGTGAGGGGCGCTGTCCCAAACAAAATACTGTTGCTCGCTTAGAGTCAAAATATTTGACAAAAATAAAGCATTTGGGCTGGCTACGCTACTACTCACCAAGCGACGGAACCGGTAAATTTTGCTAGCACGGTCCGAACGCAACAACGCAATCAAGTTCACCCACACTGCCCAACTGCAGCCAAAGCATGTTGTCGCCCAAGTGTCCTCACAAAATGCCCGGTCACTGAACCCTCACGTCGCTTCATTCTTACACAGCCCTGTTTTGAATCGCTTTTGAACGATGTCAATCGTCAATTGTCGGTTACAGGGTGCTGCAGCTTGTCAACAGCTTCGGCATTTCACAACGATTCCCGCAGCTTGATGTATGCCGCGACGGGATGCTCTTTGTAATTCAAATTTTAAAGAACGATCCTGGAGTGACCTTTTTATACCCGTTCTACCAAGTTTGCAGCTCAATTTGTGTCCAAACATGTCTAACTGGTTCATGGCGAAAAGAATTAGTACAAAAAGAAAAGGTAAGCTCATGCTGCTTTTGTCGGCGGCCGATATTTTACACTTAACAGCATCAAAGCCATAAAAGATAGTAGAAACCCCTGCATGAGAAACGTTGAAACTTGACTTTACCATTAACGTAGTTTTAGCAATATTTGCTCTCGATCTGATCCGCTTTATCAGCGATGAAAACAGCATTTTTGAAATGTCTGATGTGATATTGATATATCTGTTTTACTTTGCCGTAACAATGACGTAGCCTAATCTGATCATCACGACTTTCGGAAAATATCCTGTCGGATTTTGCAGAAATACGCATGATGCTTGCATTGGACTTTTTTTCAAGTAATATACCCCTTGACATAAGTGGCATGTGAAAGAGGACACACCCGGCAGCAGCTGATCCAGCATTTGATTGATGACAAAATTAAACCGCTAAATCGTAGTTGAACACATGACCATCGATTGTCAGGAGAGCAATTATACCAATTATGAAGCTTGGACATACCAACATGTTTTGAAGTAACTTTTGTTACAGAAAAAGACATCCAAGCATAATGTTCAACGCAAAGATTACGTGGAACGATGAAAATCTCAAGCATTGCGCAACGCACAACAATCGCAAGAAAGTCCCCAAAACCAGTAAAGAGAAGATTCAGAGAGGTAAGGCGATGTTTCAGGCACGAAGCTATTAGTGTGTCCTCATGCCATAATTGGAAACTTGAGGGTCACTAAATCTGTTCTTTTAATCAAACCCTTCATCCTCAAAAAGCACCTTTTACACTTTTGACAGCTCAAGATGATTTGCATTCAACACTAATCTTAGTTTCAGGCTGGCACTACCATCACACAAAACTAATGATAAAACAGTCGCATTGCAAATTTGCAACAACTTGAATCTTACCATGCAACCAACCTAACTTCTACATTTGGATAAGACAAGCTAAAGACTCCAAAATTTTTTTACCGGAATTCCCAACATTGCGCACGTTATTCAGGCCAGAAGACACAAAAAGCAGAGGAAACATTACTTCTAGTAAGCCAGCGGGTAACCACAGCATAATCTGCCTTGGAGTATCCTCCATCAGTGTGTGGGAATAAATTAGCTCACACACCACCGAAACAGTCACCTATGGGAGGCAAAATAATCTTACAGTTTGTGATGCTGTTTGAACTTTGAAGAACGGCATCTAAAACAAACATAACACAGCCTTCAAGCTCACCCCCTATTAAAGAATTCAGAAACAAAACATCAGTGGCCATGCGACGAGGAAAACAATCTGTTAAAAACACAAACATTTTCTATATTCCAACCTGCTGCAGAACGCAGGATACAATCCACTCGAATCCCTTTCCTAGTAAGCAAGCCTAAACTAAGAAAACTCCAGTAAAGGCCATTCAACAACATTTCTTTGCTAAAACCACTTTTCTTGTTTTTCGCATAGCTATGCATGCCAAAGCAGGTAGAGCGTTTACGAGTTTGGCCGCCCCCGGTAATCTGCGGTTGGTGATTTAACATTGTTTATGTGTCACAATCGGCCATAGGTGATCGCTGAACGCAACACTTCGTCAAGTCATTTCAGTCGCAGAATATTTGCTGATTATGCGCGGGCTGATAACAGTCTACCGCTACGCAGCTGAAGACATCGTTGCAACACTCAATCGTGTAGGAGCGAGCCTCGTTTTAGTGAATATCCGACCGTGTGAAGCCAGCGGAGCTCAAATTAACGAGTCATGTCATTGAAACCACACTCACGGTACGAATACAACACATCAAACGTTCATGGAGAATCACCTACGATTCAACCAGTTCGGTGAAACAAGACCTTGCAGCACCACAGCACCAATAAAAATATACAACTCCAAAGTGACCAGGCACTCTTTGTCTGGCTAGAATTAGATCATTTTCAGCAACATTAAACTGCTGACAAGGCAGCCTATTCAATAGATTACAACCTTGGAATTGACCAACGTAATTTTATTGCATGGTCAGTAAAGTGATTTCTGTCATTTGCGACATCAAAGATTTAAAAAAGTAGCGCAGAAGTTCCACCTAGACCAATGGTTTTCTAGTCCGTGCTACAACTACTGTATCATGCAAATGTTATCGTATTGTGGCGTAGTATGAAATGTCACTCAATGACTCAGATTGTTAAGTCCTGGATTTCACTGTCCTAAAAATGTTAATGCTAGAACGCCGAAAGAAACAAAAACAACACCAAACGCAAAGCACTCAATTCGCAAGTATATCACCACAACGATTCAACCCATCATTGCATGCCGATCATCTGCAATGCCTCGTGCACAAACACGCAGCGCAGGCCACCCGCAACTAGACACAAGTGGTGGGTCTCAGTTGTCATTATGCAACTTCTCGTTATGACTGCATGCACTCATGAAAACTTCGCAGATTGTTGTTTAAACCTACCTTACGGTAAAAAAAACGTACTGCAAGCTTATTGCAATTCATTTGTCACCGTACTGATGATGGTAACAGTGTTTACCGAAACGTTTACGAAATGTCTCTTACTGCGTTTGCTTCAGCCGTTATTTTTTCATCGTTAAATCTTTGTCGCTCACAACTATTGTTTCGTGGGTCGATTTTATTTTAGTACAATGCCCAGATATATGAAAGTCAAAACCAAAATATACATTTGCAGGGTGTTTTTCAAGGAAATTGTCAGGTACCCGGTATGGACCTGCAGGGACCCGATTTTTCTGATTCTAGGGACCCGATTTTCTCTGATTCTAAGGACCCGATGATAATTATATCTGATTCTAGCGACCTGATTTTCAATTCTAGGGACCCGAATCGTGTCCCGAAAACACCTTCAAAAACCCTGCATTTGGATGCTCCGACAAATACATTTGCATCCACAGCATTTTTTGCTGAAATTGTTCTCTCCCCGCCTATCCGGATAACTTAACCGGTAGACTTCTTCCTCGTTGGTCAAAAAAAGGAAAACAGCTCGACGTTGCGCTTTTTGGCCACATTAGTTTCTCCGATTGGATTGCAACTCGAAGAAACACAGCTAACAAAGAAGAAGCAAAATAACGCTTCAATATCGAGAGTTGGGTTATCAAGAATCACTCGGCGACAAGACAGCTTACCATCCGAGCATAACTACTTCGCTCAGTTAAACACAGAACTTTCTGCAACGTGCACAACAGCAAAACAGAAAACAGCAACAACGATAAAACAAAAGCTTCCTTCTGCGGCGTGGTGATTTACCAACGTAATTGAAAGAATAACCCTGTTAGATCTCTGTTGATAACGCATTCCAACGGTTCCCTGCGGCAGTTTCTGCTTTTCTGTCAAATTCAAGTCCTGCACACTTTTCGTTTTACCTCAATAACCCGATAGCGCGTTTTCTTGCTTGACGACTTCGAACGCGACGAACGTTCGAGAATTTTCAAGACAAAAAGAGTTCGTTCAGCAAAGTTGGCAAGACCACTTGACAGCTTATCTGCTATACAGTCTCCGTTGATTGCTTTCCACACACGGCTTTCACCTTTCTCCCAGTTTTGTTCACCCGCTTAACTATAGAAACGTCACTTCTGCTGACTGAGTTATACGTAAAGACCACTGCAACCTTCCTTCCACGCAGCATCCTGCGGCGCTAATGCAGGGCTCGTCAAAACACGGTTTTCCGCTGAAAAGACGCAGGTTTGCACAAAACAAACGTGAGCTGAGAGTGCGAAAGGGAAGCCCGACTGGACAACAAGCGATGGTGCAACTGGGTTTGATGGACGGAATTTTTAATCGGTTCTGTTTTTTTCGGTTCTAAGCCAGTTTTTATGATTGTTTAATATTCTTTTTGTCTTTTTACCAAAGGTCACATGATCGCTGTAACCTCAGTTTCATATATCAGTTTTTGACGCCAGATTTAACGCGGTGAAACAGTAGTTTCTTCGTTTGGAAGAAAACACGATGAAGCGTTTATGTCTTTTCCCAAGAATGTGTTTTTCTCGCTTGTCGCCACAAAAAATGTGCATCGCAAAGATTTTTAAGCCCAGTCGTAAACAGTTTCAAAATTTTGATTGCAAAAATACAGCTGCACATTTCCAAGCTTCACCATTTCAACGTTAAAACTGACGCCTCGAGTTCAGCTCCCGGCCATAGCAGCTTACTTGGCCGCAACACTTGATGTTGTATTTACTAACAAGCCCAAATATCCAACCGACAATGCATTACCACAATACGAGCGCTTTGGAGGTCAACAGAAGACGCGTTAACAGACAGAAGACCTATCTAGGAAGAGAAGTTCGAGTGAAAAGTGGCACTAACAGTAACAAAATGAAGGTTCGCCAGGACAGCGGTTTGTGAAGTCACTGAATCTTGTTTCATGATATGTAACAAGCGTGCATACAATGGATTTGATTCTCGTGCAAAACGCAGGGATCACTGGAAGAGCGCATTGGGACACACGTTTGGGAGGAGAGTGGCACATGGATACAACAACTCCGCCATCCATGAGGATCGGCACCAAGTATTAGCAGCTGAAGTAGCACGTTGTCCTCACGAAAACCGCTACGTCCTTACGCGTGTTAACAACCACGCAACTAAAGGCAATAAAGATGTCACGCAATAAATCGATGAAAGCTTGTGGCAAACATCGAACATCTTATTCTTCGACAAACAATCCAGCTGTCGCTTTGTTAGCGCCCGGGCTACAGCAAGGCCGCTACAGAAATACTATGTAAAAGACCTCGACTGCAGTCAGCAGTGAATTAACGCGGAGTTCTTGCTTCATTTCCGTCGACGTCGAGAGAACACAGATCAGGCCAGACAGGCTGTCTAAACGTGAATGATTTGCTAAAGATAAATCGCGTTTTGAGTACCGCAAAAAAGTGAAAATTGGGCAAACCAGCTGATACCGGAATTGAATAAGCCTGAGTGATCGTGGTCTCAGTTCGGACAAAAAGCCAAAGCGCAGCGAGAAAGCAAGGTTCCTCCTTTTCGCAATTTATCAAACTTGCATAAAATTCAGAAAGAATAAGAATTGCAGCAGCGCTACACAATCTGAGTCCAGATAGGTTACAAACTAACAAGTAAGGTAGGTTCATGAGTGAACACGCGAACGTTCCGCTTGGCCGCGCACCGAATAGCGTTTCATTCGAGCGTTCTCGCTTTTCCTCAGAGACCACTTTTATTTATGTCAGGGTCAACCGGCACAAAAACAATGCTGAAGAAACAATTTCAAGCAGGCGGTCTTGGTTCAAGGGAGGTTTGCATCTGCTCAGTGGACTGATACATTCAAATAATGTTCAGACCTTTCACAACGCGTAAAACTTCAATATCCAATGTTACACACACGAACACAAATTGCAGCATACATTCGGCTTTCAGCAAGGCAGTTCATTCTTAATCTCGGGATCTCAGGTAATCCCGAGTAAACTGTCTGCTCGTGAGCCCAGGAAAAATCCTTCGAAACGACCGCTACGACACTGGAACTTAACGTAATCCTTCAATTAGCAGCTCAACCACACGTTGGGCCACACCAAACACAGCCTCGTGTAAGTTATATGGAACTCACCTCTGCTCACGAATGAGCTCTGCTGCTGCACTGACGTCATCACCTGTTACTGGCTGCGTCATAGAACGTCTTCCGTCTTTCTTCGCAGCAAATCTTTTCTGCAGAAGCAAATCATGCGCCGTAGACAATAAAGATGATAAACCTAGAATAATGCAGACGATGACGTTGCATCTTACGTCGAGCAACGCCTTGGCTTGCACGCCACATGGGCCGGAACAGGATATTTTGCGTCATTTCAGACCCGTAATTTGCAAGAAGTGTCAACTTGGGACAAATTTTGCATCTTTCTAAACTTTCAGTAAATTGTGAATGGCTATACCTTGACATCAGTTTGCCACGCTCGGAATTTTGTTTGGTTACGACAATCTAGACTGGTCGTTTGAGGTATGTTCGCAACGCATTCATGTTGGCAACCACAGTAGCTTGAAATTTTTATATTTTTGCGTTCGGTGCCTCCTTAAGCAAGTAATTATTATCGGCAAGCTAAGCCAGAATACAGTCACTGCTGCCATAGGTATAGGAGACGGAAATGCAAGGAGGATGCAGTCCCGTCGCCATGGGGGGCTTTCGTAGGCTTAGCCCCCCAAATTGAAATATGAAACATTTAAAATGAGTGGAGTTTTTGTCAAATTTTAGAAAGTAAACCCCCTGCACAAACGTAAAGCCCCCTAGTGAAGACTTTCTGGCGACGGCTTTGGAGGGATGTCGTCCCCCCAACCAGTGTTTTATTAGGAGTTTTAAAAGATTGAAACGGTCTCTCAAATTTTTCCAAGGGTTTCTCAAAATAGAGTAGAACCTCACTTCACGACCAATACCTAAAAACACATAAACCTTGCTTAACGGCCATCCCGGTATTTAGATAAAGTAGTTGCGGTCTCTTGAAAGTCTTAGCGGTTACGAAGGTCAAGCAATAAAAAACCTGCCCTCAACTATTTCGCTTTTAGGAAAAAATCATTTCAAAGATGGAAAAATATTTTGTATCGGAATTCAGATCTTAAAAAAATCTTTTTGTCATTTCAACTCTTTTCCGGTATTGATGGGGGGGAAATTGCATTGAAATGTGTCAATTTATTGCATATAAAGATGTCAAATTGAAAATTTTTTTTAAATCCAATTTTATAAACATATTTTAACGCTGTGATCTCCCTTAGTTTTTGCCGTTTACGCCTATGGCTGCTATTATGCGTTGTACCCAGCGGTTGGAGTTCATTTGCATAAGCACATATAACAGGCGATTACAAGATATTTTAAGTAACTACCCCTTCATAGTATTTGTATTAAAAAAACGTTGATATTACCTTGCTAACTNCACGCAGAATCTAGAATTTTCTGAAGTTGTTCAACACAAGCGGTGTANAATGTTAAAGAAGAAAGTCGTCAAATGCTTTCGCGAATGGCTTTAAGTGATACACTGCCTTGGCTTTCTTGAAAATTGTAGCCGTTAGGCAAACATTTTTTTCCAACACCCACTCCACACACCGGCTTTGCAGCCTTCGTCGGGCATTTAATTTTCTTCAACCTCAGGCAATCTTCACCGAAGTGAGTACGTGCTACAGTACAAAATGCATCAATTCAATCATCAGTTTATTAAGCAAAAACTGTTCTANTGCCCAAAATTTTACCTCGTTGCNCATGCGCTAGANTCCCACGCGACTGTAATTAACGTTACACTAAAGAACGTCCTCCACAAACTTAGTCAAAAACGTGGTTGGAACGGGTGAGTCTTGCAACCTACGACAGACCATTGTATCCGTCCATGGCTTACACACGTACCTGTATGTGCGAACGTGACGACGTCTTTGGACCGGGGCTTTTTATGAATGTAGCCATTGTGTTCTTTGGTTGCGCAGCGACTTCGATCGATTCGCAGTTACTGAAACAGAACGACACAACCAGTGTGTATGGCCCGTTCGTCGATACTGTAAATCCTCATACCATTCGTTGAATACCCGGAATGCATCTGCTGGCCATCACTGAACCAGAAAAATGAAGCATCATATGCCATTGTGACATGACAAAGGACAACATTTTTGACCAGCTGTGTGATATCGCTGAAGCAGGTTATTGCTGTGAGGTTGAGAATAAAAGTAATGACTTTACACACGGAGTGACTGAGTTTTCAACTGATGAAACTTACAAATACATTTTCAGGTTGACATTCTTCGAATTAGGGTTCCCTAAATAAACAAAGATTAATTCTTCAAAGTAACAGTTCCTGTAATGACTTAAAACTTATCGGCATTGGACGTAGCGCTATACAAACAGCGTCAAAAAAGAAAAACATCAAATAGAGTTTCTCGTCCTTTTAGTCTCGATAGGTGCAGCTCAATACCTTACAACAACGTGTCAAGTGGCAAAGTGTAGGACATGATAATCTTTCTGCAACTTAAGACTCCACCTGTATAAACTTTTCCATTTATGAATTACATTCAGCAAGTTTTTTTCTTCCACCCAAAACTCGTTACAGGTGGAAATTCTGCCTGAAAACTTGCTTGAAGTAGCTTGTAAATTTTTATGCAAGTGTCAATTCTTAAAAGCAGGCAGGGATTTTTGCTTCGTGCTTTTTCTCATAATTCTTTCAATATTTTGAAAAAGAATTCAGCATGGTCCATTAAGAAGTAAGACAACATTTCCTAACAGCTGAATCTTTTATCATTCGAACAAATTCAAAATCTCACATTAGTTTTGCTTAAAGTTGAAACCCAAACCATTTGTAGCAAAGTGGCAGACAAACCATACAGCCCGCGAGTCATCTGCAGGTTCTCGAAGTCAAAAGCAATAGCTCTTGAAGATTTCCTGATAGTGGCCTGTGTAACCAGGGCAAAAACTTTATAACACATGTATATGATAACTGGAAAGTTAGACATGCTTTTTTGACCGTTGTTCCCAAACAAGCGTGTGTGCAGTCCAGGGCGCAGGGGTATGTAGATACAGTAATGCTTCCCATTACCACGGCGTAGTAGGAACTGCACGACAACCAACTCATCACAATTGAAACGCCGAATAATTATCTATTTCTGACTACACCTAGGGTCTTACAAAGTAATCGATATCGACCCCCGGGGGCAATAACAATCCATGGGTCGGCAAAACGCCTGGGGTCAAAATGGAGCGATCAAAACTTGAGGGTGAAAACAGTTTGTAGCCAAACACTGCCATTTCTCTGTTAAAATGAAAAGAAATGGAACGTATCTCTCCATAGTCTAGTCTAGAACATGTTTAAATTTTATTTGTAGTTTATATCTTGATTTTATATGTTGCACTGAAATATGTTGATGATACCTTTCTGTCCAGAAAGTTAGCAGAGTAATTTCTATTTGTTCGTCACATTCATTTGTTGTGACGACCCGGTGATAGCACTTGTTTTCATTGCACGGGTTAATAAATTTCAGTTTTGTTCTACCCATCAAGAGAAAAATTACTACCGGCATCTTTTTGTCTGGGAGACGACGAGAAATCAAGGATTCCCTTGAGGAGTCAACGTGCTAAAATGTTTGAAGAACCTAAGTCTAAATCAGGGTTGCGAAAGTGCGGTGGCGGCCTCGCGCCGCGCGACCAAAAACTTGGAGTGCGCGAACGTCTTTTTTACCTTTTATACTTCATCATGCATCTGAATGCTGTACGGTAAAGCTAACATGTGTGCGCTTCTAAAAATTTCGGTGCGCCACTAACATTCACTGAAAACTTTGCACCCCCGTTCCGAGTACAAGGCCATCCGCTCACAGAAAGCGTAAAACATTTATGGCAGGGTGCGAAATGTCGTTCAAAGATATTGTGCAGCCACGGTATGACTTGATTTAATTCATGAAGCCAAAAATGAAAGTTTCAAAAACTTAATTAATGGCCACATCGCGCAACTGTTAACATACTGAAACAAATCAAGAAACTTTGCAGTCCTTGTGTGCCCGAACGCTGGTCGTCTGTGTTTGAAGAGTTTTGTGATGTTAGCTGCACGGCGGAGCTCTGGCGCACGAGTAAAAGATTTATGCGTTTTGGACAAACAAATCGTTGATTCGATTACAGGGCAGTTACGACATACGGTATTATGCGTTTCCTTCCGCATCAAATGGTTTTTAAACAATGCAGCATCAACTTGACCCGCATGTATATATCGCAAACAAGCATCCGTGACGTTAAAATGGACGTTCTGCAATACAACTGCAACAGGTTATATTTCCTGTTTTGCAGGTAATGGCCAGCCCCTCTCCACTTATTAATGTTTTCCACTAAACAAGAAACAGTTTTTCACAATAAAGTGCAACAGTCTACCGGCATCGCGGAAGAATGACAACACCTGGTAGTTACATTTCCATCAGTGCAAGCAGAAAGGTACTGTTAACATCCGCAATAACGAACGGTGTGATTTTGCAATATGCTGGTTTATTTTCGCTGAGACATTTCGCTCATTTGTCCCATAACAGTATTAAAACTTGACGTGACAGTATTCACTACCCTGCCTTTCACGACATTATGACCGAATTGACTTGATTTTTTTCGGTCATTTAAAAATAAATTCAATCTACGTCCGCAAAAATAAACCCAGGTAATATGTCGACGTCCTTCGCAAATAAACTGCGTTAAACATCCATGTAAGCCAACAGTAAGTTCTGGTCAACTGCATAAGTCGCGCGTTTTGGTCCTGGCCAAAATGTCTCACAAAATTTGAGGTACCATGCTGACACTCGTCAATGCCACACTTATCTTGTGGGCATTTGACCTCATTGTATGGTGCATTATTCTAAAAACGCCTAAGAATCTTACGGTGACATTTTTCAGCAAAGCTTTGACAAATTTCTAGTCCTGTCGTTTTGAGTATTCATTACAGCTGTACGCATCAACAACAAAGAGAACTAACCGCGAAATGATTACCTGGAACAGCGTGGTCCAACCATATTTGAGCTACGGGTCATTTTACAAAAACGTGATAACTCGCAGGCCATTTGCAACTAAATGATGTGTAAACAAACATATTCACAAGTTTTAAATTGAAAAGGGAAAATGGGTGAGGGAAAATGAGTGTGCCATTGAAATTATTACAAAATAGCATTAAACAATTTATTACAAATCTGTATCAGTACGATGCCTGTGGTTGAGGCTTTTCTGACACTATCGTTCCTTTAACAATACCAATATGCTCGTGGTAGCAAGTCGGAGAATATAGTCCGGTGTTTCGTCTGCCATTTGATTTCTGTTTTCAGAATTGACTTGCTTCATGGTAGAAAATATTCCCTTCCACACGTATGTGCTTCCAAACGTCGAGCGCATTTTTAGTGCGAAATCTTTCAGTTTGGGAAACCTATCTTTGCTGACTAATTTCTAGAAGCTCTCTACAGTCTAAACCAGTGGTTCCTAACCTGGGGTAAATTTACCCCCAGGGGTAATCTTCCAAGGGAGTTAATTTACTGAACCATAAATTGCAGGAAATGTAATTTTTATAAATCATTCTAAACTGTAAGAGTTTATTAATTTTGTATTGTTAATAAATGAGCACCACTGAGTATATTGGGGGTAAATCTGGTAATTTATCTAATAAAAAGGTAAGATATGTTAAAAGGTTGAGAACCACTGGCTAATCTAACGCCATTAACAGTGTACATTACCATTATTAACAAATGTCATTCTTGTTTTAATTAAAATTCCCTCCTGTAACATACACACAACCAATACTAAGAAAGCTTGCGGGCCTAAGAATTCTGTCCGCGGGTGTCCCACGGGCCTGTATTTGGACCACACTGACCTGGATTAATAATAACTCAGGTGAAAAACGGAATTAAGAGTATTTGTCCGTCCGGAGACGTTAATAAACCAAAAACTCTGTCAAACTTCCGGAGATTAGATTTTCAGAAATTCTGAACACGGAGTACACGAATTAATTTGTGACCGCATGTGGTAAAAACTACGTCCTCGCCATTGCTTCACTTCATCTCGACCCGACTGCCCACCACGAAGGATTAATTCAATAATAGGAAGTGAAGGGATGTGCCAGTACTTAGTGCGCGAATGGCCGGGACTGAAATTATATTCCTGGATGTTTACTATTTAATGCGCAGCGTTGAACGCTGAGCTTACCTGCTGATCACAGGGAAACGGCACGCTTGATCTGATGCCGTTCGTAGCTGCTCGCATCAACCTTTTCCTGGCGCAGTGGCAGTGAATGTGACATTAAAATCATTCTTTTTATGTATTTCTAAAAGTAAACTACTCACAACAATGAAACAGTATTTCAGCGCTTCAATTACAACTGGTTGAAGTAAAGCACCTGAAACAATCCAGAATCGGACAACTTTACGCCTATTTTCTCCTCTGAATGTGAACGGGTAAACGCAGGAACTCGCTGAATTTATCGTTTAAAAAGCATGAGTGAAAAAGAGACAGAATGTGGTTTACCACATGTTCGCTTTCGCTTAAATTCTGCTTTGTTTTCAAAAGAATAAATGCTCAGACGCAATCAGCTTCTGTTGCGAGGTCAATCTGTGTTGCGTCTGTGCATGCAGCACAGCTCTCTGACATTACTTTTTCCTTTAAAAAACTTGCTTCCTTGTTCTGCGTACACCACACGCTTCATGATACCACCTAGAAAGCCTTTTCAACAGCATCATGTTGATAAACAGATTGGTTTCCAATAACAAGCGTGCTTAGGTTCATTTATAAGTGCACGCCGGTTCTAAGTCTGATTCTGTTACACTTCTGCTGCTGGAAGAGCTTGCTCGCCGGTAGTCCTGAAATAACTTTCTCGCTTCAGCGGGGCGTCCGTGCAAACGGCAGGTTCAGCTGTGGGCTTGAGGCAGCGCTTGAGAGTGGTATTCGTGAGAAGGGCGTCGAAGTGTGTAAACAGGGGACAAGAGCGCGAGTGTATTGACATATGCTTGGGGAAGGATCACTTTCAAAACAATGGGCGTGGCGCCGTGGCGCGAACCAAAGGGGCCCGCAATGGATAGCCACGCTTCATTTGCCACAGTCCTCTGCTTTGGGAAATCGGATATTTTATAGAATTGGACTAAAGTCGGTGATTTAAAACGGCTCGTTGAGCTTAGTCAATGGGGAAAGCCGACTACCGACGTTTACGAGATTCCTAACCCTAGCGTCCAATGGCGTTACTAGAGGTTTGCTCCAGTGGGTAAAAAACGTAGCTGAAGGGGATCCACAGGCCACCTCAGGGTTAGCGAGCCCACTAACCAACACTCAGGAAAAAACTTAAGAAACGATAGTGAACACCGATGTGGATGTCCGTACGAAAACACCAAAACGCCGGAAAACACTACGAAAAACTTTCGAAAAACACAAAAAACAACCAACTGAAAAGCAAAAGAATAGTAAATACCGAAGTATGAGCTACGTGGGGGCCGGTTTTAACAGTTAGCTTTCCCGGAGGGGCGATTGGTACCCCTGCCCCTCGTCAGTTACGCCACTGCTAGCGCCGTGGTCACTACGCCCATGACTCTTAGTGTTTCATTGCATGATCCCAACGTTTTTTATAATCCAGAGTAGACAGTTGTCCCAATACACTGACTTGGTCATATCAGAGACGACTTAACATCAGGCCCGTAGCCACGGTAGGGCATGCGGGGGCAGTGCCCTTCAAACTTTGTTGTGCCCAGAAAAATTTATTTTAAAACATAATGAAAACAAAAATCTTTCCCCCTTAAAAACGTATTTTGCCCCCTCACAAACCTTAAAACCTGGTTACAGGTCTGCTTAACACCAACGCCACATGGACTTCACGAAATATTTCAATTGCGGGTGCATCCGGTTTGTTTGAAAAGTACACACCTTCAGTAAAAGAAACAAACAAGCAAAAACTACAATCCTTGTGTGTTTCTACAGTTACTGCACTATAGTAATTAAAAAGCATATTGTCAATTTTATTGCCCACCATACTGAAACGTGAACGTTTGCGCAATGCTGGGTCAGAAAATGCAGCCGTTTATACCCCGGGAGCGAGGAGAGAGCAAAAACTTGGCTGAATTTCCGCATTTCGTGAATTCAGCCAGACATTGCTAATTTCTCAATGCAATCAAAATTTTCCTTAGTAAAGAGAAAAATAATTGGGCACCTTGCCAGGTCATGCCTAGCACTAGGGATGCTGTTAGAAAATTTTAGTAAATTCCCAGTTCAATTTGAGTGGCGCACTTTTACAAAGGTCCACTGTTCGCATGAACAAACCTATTGAGAAACTGCACGTTTTTTGCAAACCTTAGACAAGTACGCTTATCACAGCAGTTTTATGAACGGCCCAGATCGCTCTAACCACGCGAAAAAATGTCAGGACTATCCCAGTCCATGGCCAGGTTTCGGTTGTTGACAGAGGTCAGTCACGTTCAGCGACGGGTTGAAGGTTATCACCCATCTTTTGCTGGGGGAGCACCTGCGGCAAATGGCAGCGGGCCCCCTGGCTACCACACTGGAGACGGCGCTGGGATCTCTAAAAACCTGTTTCTTGCGTCTACAATGAAGGTACCGCAATTGATTTTACATCATAAAAGTATCTTCGAGTTTCACATGCACAGGATGCAAATAGCTCAGTATGGTTAAGGTTTTGGGGTAGAAAATCCTTGGGAAGCACTTTTTTGGTACGGGCGTAACAAACCGTAAACCAGGGGTATGCAACCTATTTACCATCACGGGCCGCGCGTATTGTTGAATATCGCTGGCGGGCCGCAAAAATACCGTAATTCCTTATATCTTAAAATTTTACCCTGGTTTTCCTAAGGCAAATAAAGAGAGAAAACTATGACAAGGAGCGAGAGAGACTTGGCTTTACTTATTGTCTAAATGCATCTGCTTATCATGGAGTTTCGTTTGACGCGATATTGTGTTCTATCTTGGGTAACGAAAATTCTGATACAGGTTTGGCACTTGAGATCTCTTTACTCACTGTGCCGTAGGCCGTTTGCATAACAGAACGGATACATATTAGCATGCGAAGTTCCTACAAGCTTGTGTGCTTATGAGGAAGATAAGAGCGTTACAGAAAACACGCACTACAGCAAATCAACACATCCGTAATGGAAGTGTACTTGCTCATACACCAAAAGCAGTCACAGAAAAGTTGAAAAGCAACGACATCGATGAGACGTGAACTGAACCAGGCGTACAAGTTACACCTGAGCTGGCGCAGTGGCCGCATTTCATATTGGGCTCTTTTTTGCAAAACGGTCTTTCGTTCAACGCAGTCTGCAATAGTCAAATACTGCAACAGGGGAAAAGTCCAAAGCATTGATTATAGTGACGGAAAACAGAGACGGCCAGAACGCAAAGCACATACGGTGATGCGTGCGCTTTGAGGTTCAGTGATTACATTACGATCTTCAAACATCACAAATCTGGGTTTTCAAATGGATATTATTTGGTAATATTACCGGGTTGGGGAACATCTTAAAGTTTCACTGTAAGTACAACGGCAGACATACATATATTTTACGAAGGGGACACGCTGTAGTGCTAAGACGGTCTGCTGCAAAATTTGTAAAGCCCTCGGCGTAGAGTCACTTAACCACAGTAGAAGCAACCCAACTGCCATTTTTCCGCCACGTAGTAAGAACGGCTCAAGAACGATTGGCGCAGCAAGTTCTGATCACACGCACGCGAAATCGACCTAGACGCCGGACGAGGGACAAGAGACGTGATTCCATCTGTGACTTGGTTCAGTAGCGCCGTGGTGTGGTGCTACCAGACACAAAAGCTTAGGCTGTTGCCCGCCAATTGTCCCTAGACAAAAAGGCAAGTTTGAAAATGAAGGAATTTTCCATGTAGTAAGATAACACAGGGGCAGAAAGGGCGTGCTTAACATAACCTAACTGCCCTGAAAATTCTAAAATAACTTCCAGCACAGATGAAACAAAAAACGGCTCAAAAATCACAAGAGTTCGGTTTCCTAGCATTGCTTGCATAAATGAAAACAAAAACTAATACACACAGACCAAAAACGAAATGTTGCACTTTTGGCTTAATCAGTTATGCCATGTACCATGTCATTGCTGGTGCAGGTACATTTGGCACCCGCAAAGCAAAATCTTGCAGAGACCAAGACACTACCCTAAGTAAGCTCCAAATTACGAACCCGTGTTTTTTTGTTTTCAGGTTACCTTGACGCGTGCTTGCCAACTATTACACGTTATAGGCCCTTGGCACATTTGTCTACCGAAATCACCCTCCGGCTGACATAAAAAAACGTGAAAAGGTTGTGGTTATCTCATTTCTTTACGAAAATAAGCAATTGTTTTGAAAACCATAAGTTGTTTTTTACAAACTTGAAAAAAATTCATAGCGGGATGGCATCAAAAGAAGCGAGCTGGTTGACTTTTTCCAGGTTTTTGGAGGTGTGGGTGGAAGCGTCGCAGAAATTTATAATCCACACAGGTCTCCAGTGGAGAGGTTATAACAATACAAGCTACGGGTAAAACGAATGTTTCTTTTGCAAAGCATCTTACATTTGAACTGATCCTTGCTAGCATTTGTCGTTACAATTTTTTGCAAAACGCAAGATTGTGCCAATGGAACGAAATCATCATGTCGGGCGTCATTGTCTGTACGAATGAACGATAAACATAGCTTTAAAACCTTAGCATTCACACAATATTCAAGACCCAGAAATGACGCAAAAACGCGAGAAAACAACGTTTTGCATGAATGTACAATGATTTAGAATTTAGAGATGAGACACACAAGATAGAAAAACACAGTCTATTGAAAAGTAGAAAATGTTTCCGATTCGTAGCAAGCTTGAACCATCTTGCCGGTTCTAGCTTTTCTTTATTCCCATAACTTTAGATTGTGAAAAACAGCATTAACGTTGATTTGCCATAAATGAAACTCCAGCTCGCTGAGCCTGGAATGTGTTAATCAGAACCGAATCCCTTTTTCGAAGAGCTCGCCTGCGCATTCAAACGATCAAGTGAAAAGCACAGGAAGAGGCCGAATGTCTGTAGCAAAACGTTTTTGTGTAGAGCTTTTCACAGCACTGCTATGTCACGAGCCAGTCAAAAAGCACCACGTACGACTGCCAACAATCGGCAATACGCTTTTAATTGAAGCTTTGCCACTCGACTCTTTATGAGTTTATAGCTGCGTGCGCTCTTGCGGGGCGGTGGCACAGTGTCCCAGTGCAGATCCAAGCCACTGTTGTGAGGGAAGCAAATTTACGACATTTTCAACCCACTCGTTTATCTCGTTATAGTTCAAAAACTTCCACATTAAAACCGACAGTCATAAGCAACCCTGCCTGTAGGAAAATTATACTTCTGCATCGTTTCTGTGAAGACATGTCTTTTATAGGCTTTGTTGGCGAGTAGAGACAGCTTGTTTAAACAACCAAACACCCAGACTGGCATCTTAAACTTGTTCTCAACTAATCACATCATAATCGCTCGATAAAATTAAACTAAATCCGTAACAACAAAACATTTTCATCCTTTGCTTATGCAAGCTGTCCGCACACCAGCACCAACGAACGTAACTGCAAGCATACACTGAAACAGCCTATGATAAATAAATAATTAACTCTTATCCTTACCTTACTACATCAGACGAAATTAAGTCAACACAATGATATGACGTCAGCTGTTTATTGTGTCACAATGATTCGAATGCTTGCGTCCCCAAATTCATGGAGGGTAACAAAACAGCCATTAAAAATGCAGCATAGTGCAAGTCTACGCTGAACAAAGTACTACAACTTGTGCGATTTCCAAAGGATTGTCGAGTAAGTGTGAACTAGATGCGCAGGCTTTAAGTTTGAAAACACGGAGCAGAAGCCAATTACAGTGAAACATGACGAATAATTGGTCAACACAGCAGTTCAATTCTGTGTTGGCAACGGCGAACGCACCATTGATTACACTCGTGCGGGGCGGTATACGTCGCCCAGTTCTCATGCACAGCAACAGAAAGATGACATTTGAGACAAATCATGATGAAAAAATACTTGATTAATGGTTATGGATGCGTACTGTTGGTTTGAGTGCTAAGAACAATCACAAGTATTTCCAGACTAGCAGCAGAAAGCTTTTACAGAGCACGAAACGGAGAAAAAAAGTGAACACTACTGTTATCCGCTAAGACCAAAACATAACCGAAGTTTGAGACCACCGCTTCTCGTTTTTCGTTTTTTCAGCAGTCTGAAAATGCAGAAATTAAGCAGCTCGAAAAGTTGTGTGAAACATTTTGTCGGGCAACACAAACCGCGATAAGATTTCTCGGGCGTGATTCAACTTCCAACTCGCGTGGCTGAAACGCGGAAGACTTACTTCAGTTATTGATAGGTTCTGTTCTGTCACACAAAGCAACAACATCACAGCAGCAACAATACACAGAAAAAGTATATGGATAATACTCACTTTTTACACTACAAAACATCTGACAAATTGCATCGGGCTTATACAGTAATTAACGTCAAAATGTCTAACACAACAGGTCACTGCAGATTATCCAACGTCGACACAGAACACGCCACAACGATGAGTCACAAATAATAAGATTGATTAAATATACACAAAACCTTAAAACAAACGGCACCATCGAAATGGCAAAAAGACTTAGCACTACTACCGCAGATTGGTCAGAGGAACGAAAATAAACAAACCACACAGACCTAGAAATGTATGGAAGTCGAATTACAGCAGTTCAAATATTGTGTTTAGCAAATCTTGAGGTTGATGCTACGAATCACAACAAAGCTAAAAGTTTTTTACTGATTTTGCCTACGGCGACGACGCTGCGCCAAAAACTGTTACTGGAGAAATAATGTAATTTTTTCTAATCAAACAAACAAGAACACGTAACCGTTTTTCTAGCGAGATTGTTGTTTCTCCCAAAAAACGTGGCGCGTTGGAGCGGGTGCAACAATCTCCGTTTTTCTTGCCTCCTAAAAAATCTAATAGTCAGTTCAGAAACAATGCGATGCTCCGCTGGAAAAAATGTTCAGGCTACATGGTCCAATCTCAGATTTCAGTCTAAAAAAGTCAGTTTTCTGTTGTGCTCCGCCAAAACATCATCATTCACCCAATTCTAAGCGAACGTTCTCTGGACCTATGGAAAAAATGAACGGGAAAACGATTGAAAGTATTCGAAATTTTTGTGGACAATATTTGTCTGTAAATTTGCAAACAGAACCTTGGCTGCCAAAAGTCAGTCGTATTTTATTTCGAAATGTTCCTGTATTCACCGCATTGCCCAAGATATTTTCTGCTGGCAAAAAATTAAAGGGCCATGCTACGAGACATACAACAACCAGAATTGTCGACCGAAAGGCTATTACCTAAACTAGGGTAGGTTTAGACCAGCTCTGTCCAACCCAAATGGCTTACAGAGCCAAAAATCATGTCACTGCCTTGACCAGAGGCGCACATTGAATGACATATTAAGGAGGGCCGCACATTGAATGGCTTACTTTGATCTTAGCAAACCACATTGAGCTTAAGCTAATGTACTGAAAGCGTTCGAATCCTAATTGCAATGGTAACAGACGTGGTAAAGTGGCACTCAGACCTCCTGCATTAAAATTTCAAATTGAAGATTATGAAAATAAGGACAGGTTGTCAGTATGTGGGATATTTTCACTACAGCGAACACCTAAACCGGGCCGCACAAAACCTTCGACTGGGCCGGGGTTGGACATAGCTGGTTTAGACACAGGCGCTACAATGGACCCTGAACGAAGTAGACCTATTATATGAGCGCGAGTTATTTTACGATGAAAAGTGATTGAAAACGGGATGTTCATCCATGAAATAGTTGACATACCAAAGACTATGAAAAACTCAGCAAAAAACAACTGAAGAGTTCAACGTGAGAATCATTTGAATAGAATGAAGGTTTGAAAACAGCTTTGAACGTTCCCTTGGTTCAAAACCCTCAAACATACACGTTCAACTTCCACAAAGACAACACTGCATAAATTTGCAAGTCGTCGTAGCAACGTTCACCACGCAGGACATAGACAAAAAATGAATAGGAAGCGACCGGTTCGTTGTTTTGAAGCTGAAGACGGTTCTCAAACTCCATTTGGCTTTTAGCAAATATTGGAGGCAGTTAGTTTCGGATAGAACAGGTTTTTCAGAGGCAACAATTAAAATTACCACAGGAACTCAACGCGGGGTTGTTAAACTTGACAGCACGCTGAGCGCGATAAGCTTTGACACACACACTGCATATAAAACTCCAACAGTATGATATGTTGAAAACAACGAGTGACGAACCACCGCGTGAGGAATTGCACAAGGCAGGGCAATGACACAAGTTTTGTCGCCGAACGCGCATCAAAGACTGCAGCGAACGAACCTATCTCATCGAGCGACGAGCGGCGCGCCATTATGACGTCTTGCAGTAGACTTCCAGCGCCTTTAAACAAAGCATGGTAACAGCATCACAATTGTCACAATGAGATGACAGCACTTGACACTGGGTTTACAAAGGAGTGGAAACGCTTAACGGGACAGGCGCTGATTTCATTTTCCAAGATCTGCTTGCGCCCGTAAGACTAGCAGAGCGGGCGAATTGTGATGGGAAGTTCAACTCGTTTACCAACATTTTTGATTCTATTTCAACGGAAAACTTTAAGCAATGCTCGCTGTTCAAAAATCTCCACGGAGGGCCGGACAACCCGAAGAAACCACGTATCGTTAATGTTGGGAGAAGGTTTCACGAAGGTCAGTAAAATAAAATCAGTTCGTAAGTTTTTCTGCATCTTTCCACAAGCCAACAAGAGGCCCATCCTTACTACATAAAGTGCGTTGAAGAAGAAATACACACCACGGCCGTAAATCGATTTCCAATCAAACTCAGACAGAATTGCGACAATCATGCGTACCTGCTTCATATACAAGCTTGCAATGGTAGTATATTATGGCATTACGGCAATCTAATCTTATGCGATGCAGAGAATTTCCAAGGCTTGTAACAGTGCTGCGAGTGTTTTAGTGATCTTCCCACCGTGAATCAGTGGAAACAAGCAAATGTGGAAATATGTTAGCAAATATGGCAGCATTAGTATTACCGCACAAAAGAATCTCAAGTGGCTCAGTGATAAAGCGGCGATAAGCATAAGACAGTTTTAACGCCGCATGCGGCAAGCAACAGTGCATCCTGGTGAAAATATCGTATACCGCTACATAAAGACGAATACACAAGGTGCCTTGAGCAGGCACTTCTGCAGGCAAAACTTGGGTGACCTGCTTCTACCTTGAATGTAAGTCGGAAAGCGCTTTGTATGCCTACTGTCCACGTTGAAGCGAAAAAATCTATTTTGTGATGCTTTCAAGTTATCAAAGACGCCGGTGGGAAAACGACGCACATTACTATGAAATGCGATCACATTTATAAAAAGCAGCCGTGGTTTGCAGACATTAAGCACAACATTTAAGAAAGTTCAGGGAAAGTGTCGGGCGGAGACTGCAGCAGCAAATGACCAGACAATCGACGGTGCACAGTCATCAGCTAAGGGCCACATAACACGCACTGTCGGAGAACAGCGATGCAAGCGAGCCCTTCTCCAGTGCTTGCTATAAACAACGCGTCACTTCCTGCCTCCGGTCACGATTTTCACGGCAGCACATATCTGCTTCTTATCTGTTGCAGAGGCGCTCTGGCAACAGCCAGTCAGCAAATTCAAACACAAACACGCACGCTTGCCGGCTTGCGATCGTTCTTCGCAGAACAGTTTGAAGGCGGGAACGATGACGTCATGCTTCGGTGAGCGAAGTCAAAGTAAGTCGGCACTGCAGAAAAGAAATCTTCATGCAATCGGCGCGTCAGGGAAGTTGGCAGCATGCAAATCCAACTTCGCGTTAGTACGGCTCCATTCGGGAAGCTTCGGTGAAACGAACGACCGTGACGGTCCGTTAATGGCGAAGTTCGAGCGGAAGAGCTTGCGGGAGCAACGGCAAACTAACAAACAAAACCGGCAGAGAACTGACGCTACCGATTCCGAGCATTACCACGAGCACCAGGTTCAACAGACTTGCCAATGCAACAGCCTATTATCGCTGAAAAAAATCACATTTCCTTTTTCTGTTTGGACCGATGCTCAGGTCGTCAGGGACAAGACTTGTCCCCGAAAACCGCAGCAAGTTAGAACCCAGTTCAGTGGACGTACCTCTCAGGCAGACCCATAACCACGCTGCTGTTAAATACCTTTTGCTGATGCGCAGCAACACGCCTGAAGGTTTACTCCAAACAAAACGAAGGGGTGAGAAGCGCATGAGGTGAGTGTTGCACAAATCCGAAACCTTCAACAGTTCCCATGGTGATAAAACTGACAAAAACAAGACATCGCTTTTGTGCTCGAAATCTTGAACACCGCACCCACTGTTCGAAGAAGCCCAAGACTGAAGCTTAGCGCTTAACGCATGAGTAAACCTTAACGCATGAGTAAAGTTTAACGCATGAGTAAAGCTCAACGCACGAGTAAACCTTAACGGATGAGTAAAACTAAACGCGTGAGTCAAGCTTGCGGATTTTCTCCTTTTTTATCAAAGTTACATCTAAATGACCAAAATAAAAATGACTTGCCGTTTCTGTTGGTAGAATTGATATTTACAGCACATGCATTTGGTCAACGACGTTGGCAGCTTGTTGCAGAACGGAGTTTTTTTTTATCCGCAGCGAAAGTACCAGGGGCGGGTGACAGTAACGCCACGACTTGCCAGTGAACTGCAGCGGTTTCTAAGTTCCGTCAGGCAACTCAACCATTGCTGTCAGGTTTTCGCAAACAGCCTGACGGGGATGAGAAAACGATTTCATTCCCGGTAAGGCCTTCCTTTGTTCTTAGGGTATTGCTCGCTTGTGCACCCGAACTGCTTGACTTGAAAATCAAGAGGTTGATGCCGCGGGCAACTGCTCAACGTTGCAAAATGTATCCGCCGAGCTCGAAAAAAAAACGCACACACGCCCGAGATATTACGCAGCAAGTGACGGCACGCGGCCTTGTTAGTCGACGCAAAACCGAGCGCATCGTCGATACGCAAAACGAAACATAGTGGAAGAACGGATCAGTGGTACGAAGAAAGCCAACCGTACCAAGTGATTCGACATGCTTTTTTAGTACGGCATTCTCAGCATGCGCTACGTTGCAGCCTTACTCTGCCTGCCTGACTAAACCTTTCCTGACTCACGTTTACAGCTATAAGGACGCCAGATCGCCTGATAGCTCACCTTTCGTCTTCGGCTCGAGCTTCCCAGGCCGACTTCATGTCCCGGATGCTGCCGATTGCTCCAGACTTCTCCAAAACCGCGATGTCGTCCGACTGCGTCCTGCAAGAGGTCGGAAAGTGAGTGTTACGCACCTCCTCGCACTTCAGAATCGAAACTCGATGCTCCAAGCTAGTCCCGAGATTAATCAAGGTGTATTTGCAAACTACAGCAGTTTATAAAACGACCGCACTTATGCAATTCATGATCGCGCTTGACAACCCAAAACAAGGTTCGATAGTTAAGGGTGAAAAGGACTGATCAACCAGACACAGGAATAGCTACCTCTTTGAAAAGCATCGCAATTCGAAATTTATCTTCAAAAAGTGGTTCTTAACCTTTTCTTTACCACACCTCCCTTGATTATTTGCCCTTCCGTTTCAAGCCCCCCTGTCTATGAATATGTTGTAAAAACAAATGTATTGTTTGGTAAATTTATTGATCAAATTCCAATGCTCTACAGCGCTTAAGGGCTCGTGCCCCCCTGGAAATTTATTGACGCCCCATAGGGGGAGGCGCGCTCCCCCGGTTAAGCCTTAAAATGTCACAAGCCTACAGTACACCGCGGACAAGTCGCGAGTTGTTAATTTTCAAACTGCCTAAACTCGTGAATGAAATCACGAATGTATCAGGCGTGACGACTATAGGCTTTTGCGAAGGCCCTTGCTGCGCAAATCGCAACAGCAATGAGCGCTGCGGCGCCTGGAATCCGCAAATTTTCGCAACCAAACGGCACTTGCAAATGCCTTTGCCCAAATTTAATTTAACGATCTTTTGCATGAATTTGCTTTTGGTCAAAGCAGAAGCCTAAAACTTACGTTTTTTGACTGCTTTCGCTGCTCCTGCGTTCCCACATCTTCTTGACATCGTTCACTTGCCCCTCACGCACTTCGTATTCATCTTCATCGTCAGACGATGACGTTGACGACAAGGTCTCAGCATCGGACAGGTCTGATCCAAAGTCGGACAAGTCAGAGTCGGACGCTTCCTTCACGGGCTGCGCCTTCACGACGGATGGTGATTTTTTCACAACGATTGGCGTTGAGCGCTTGGGGGATGAAGTTGCCGGTGACTTCGCCATGTTTTCGAATAAGCTCTTTGCCCCGTTCACGCCAGCTTTGGACGTGTGATGCGGTGAAGTCCGCAAAACGCTGCTGGTCTGACTGTCCCCGTTGCCTTCGGACTTCGACATGTTTTCGAAAAGGGCTTTGGCGCCTTGCAGTCGGCCCATGGTCGACTTGTCAAAAGCTTCGTCCTCTGCTGCGTTGAAAGCGCTTACAGCGTCTGCCTTCTTACTCTCCCACA